>Ga0099824_1005604_pt1 | contig 17611 bp, 5 predicted proteins | sample SiratrowhiteBW_FD_76837 | JGI IMG/M metagenome (GOLD analysis project Ga0099824, IMG submission 76837) | Root nodule microbial communities of legume samples collected from California, USA - Siratro white BW | ecosystem: Host-associated > Plants > Roots > Nodule | place: USA: California... | reverse complement strand
ACTGATTGTAGCGGTATGCTCCCTAAACCAAACGAAGCCAATTCACATGCACAAGGCAGTCCAAATGTCGATCTAATAGTACAACCACAGTGCTCTTTTTGAAAGCCAACATATTTAAGTCGACTCATCTCTTCTGATATAACATGTAATGCATATTTTGAAATAAACCCAACCAAATTCTTGTACGATGTTACATTGAACAAATGGCTAACTACATTCAAACTCTTTTGAAATGAAGCTTTAATCGCATTATGTTGCAGGATGATCATCTTGTTAACAGAATCCCAACAAAAACATATGTCTCCCATGGATGTCTGAAGCATCCTTTTCAAATTCCAATGAGCAGACTCAACTCTACAAAAATAAATATTACATATTACATATGAAATATTATATCAAACTATAGAACCAAAAACATTAGTATGTCACATACCTGTTACTTGTTGTGTTACCTAAGTGCATCAACTTATCTGTCCATGCCTTCACAAATTTTTCCTTATGAGGAAGTACCCAAGTACTAAGCACATAATCAACAAATATGGGCTATGGGGAACAAACAACTTTGAAGGCTATGACACAATCTTCAAAATTTTGTTCTGTCTCACAATCAACTATAGATCCCAAAGCTTCCATGACTTGATCCCATGCCTCTCTCAGATGAACTATCATTTTACACTTTGCTTTGACATTTTTGTCAATATGAAAGCGACACAAAACATTACAAGATTCTGGAAACACAACTCCTATTGCTTTCATCAATGCAAGATCTCTATCACTTACTATTACCTTAGGATATGCATCAACTCTCGTAAACAACCCTTTCAATCTTTCAAGGGCCCAAACAAAGTTGTTTTCACGTTCTGCTTCGACCAAAATAAATGCAGTAGAAAATGTCAGCCTAGTTGACGTCATACCAACAATCTCAAGTAATAGAAGTCTGTACTTGTTTGTCTTATAAGTACTATCCATCATCAATACAATGTTAAACGAATTTAGTGATTTAACTGAATCTGGGTGTGTCCAAAACAAATATTGCACCACATTTGTGCCTTGATTACACCTACACCAATGCAAATACATGTCTCGCTCAAGCAACATCAAATGTTGCATTTCTGTTCTGTGACCTCTTTCTGTTCTTCGATATGTATTGATGGCATTATAAACCTGTTTAATCGTGGTCACATTCTTCTCATTATGTTTCTTTAAAGTTAACAAAATATTTCTAGGCTTTGTTGATGTCTTAGTCATTTCAACAAGCGTGCTCTTCTCCTCATTTGTCAACCTACCCGCATATGGATGATCCACCAAAGTTTCTGCCAAGTCATGATTGTGAGACCCACAAGCTAACTTCAAGATCCATCCTTTTCCATCATTCATTGGCCTTCCTCTTAGTCTATATGGACAATCACATTTTCTGCTTCCACTCTCACTAACATCTAAATCCTTCTTATAACGTCTGTATTTACCTCCTCTCTCGCAACCCAAAAGAACATATGTCTTCCTTCCTTGTTAGCCATTTGTAGTATCTGACCTTAATATAACAATGACAAATCCAAAGCCATAAGCAGTCATTCTTGCCCACTTCAACAACTCATCCCGAGAAGCAAATACCTGCATTAAACATAACAAAACACTAAACTTTGTTTTTCAAAATAATTGTCCCATATTCATTTATTAAACTAGATTTATGCATTAAACTTTCACCTTATCGGTATCAAAAGCATTCTTGCAGACATCACCCAGAGATTCATTACTTATTCGATCACCACTATGTGACTCCTACATATCAACATCATCACCACACCATATGTCCATTTCATCAGAAATACCGGTGAACAATTCCATATCCATAGTCTTTCTACATAAAACAACAAAATTGAACAAAAAGTAAATCCAATAATTAATTCTATTATTACGGAAAAGCCACTCCGGAGGACAACACAGCAACAGGGTTTTACGGAAAATGTTTTCCGTAGCACGAGGTACCCAGTTACGGAAACAATTTTTCGGAACATCACAAATCATTCTGGAAAACATTTTCCGTAATGATATCAAGTGCATTACGGAAATCTCTTTCCATAATGCTTTGTGATGTTTCGGAAAATTGTTTTCGTAACTGGGTACCTCCTATTACGGAAAACATTTTCTGTAACACCCGTCCCTCACCCCCCTCTTACGGAAAACTAATTTTCGTAAATAAATAATCCTATTACGGAAATGTGTTTCCGTAATGATTTTCCTACACCCCATCAGTAGCTCGGATTTCATTTTCTGGAAATATTAATCTTCATTGCGAAACGGAAAATGCACCCCTACCTTTTGAAGAACACTACTTACCTCTTGCAGCCATAGATTTTGTTGTCGGAAAATGTTTGCAAAGCCTAAACCACCACTGCGCAGCTCCTCCACAAGTTCCACGCCACTCGCCGCCGATCAACTGCAAGATACCCTCTTAATACTCTGCTAAGGGTGTTTAAGGGATATTCAAATTTGTGGGGGTGCAGAAAGCAATTCCTCTTATTTTACCTAAATCTTTTTTTTTTCTGTAACTCTTTCAAGTCTTCCATCCCCATCTTCTAATCTGATACCTTTCTGTTCAAATTCAGCCCAAAATACCACAAATTAGTATTTAATTCATTTTTCCGACTCTCATCATCAATTATTAACAAAATTCAAATAAAATTTAAATTTAGAAGATTTAAAGTACGGAGAGAGTTGATTATTATTAGAAAATAGGTCAGTAATAGCATGTAAATCAACTCTATAAAGCTCCCAAAAAATTAGAACCTTGCTTGTCCTCAAGCAAAGGTAACTTCGCACAGATAACAATTATTCCACAATGATATAACAACTTCGAACTAATTCACCAATCATATCAGAATTCAATCAAACGCCCTTTTTTTCACCTCAACTCATGAATGAACAATTATATCTAATCAATTCTCAGCTATGGTACTATAATGTAACTATAATAGGAATTGCATACAAGTTTCCACACAGCTCACCAGAAGTATTTTACTCAAGCACTCTAAGAACTTAAGATGTATTTGTCTCTCATCTATCACCAAATTTCACAATTTAACTTTGCTTTCTATTTTAAGAGCCAACACTTTTAAAAAACAAACAACATAAACAAGGACTTTTATTAGCTTATACTTTGGTTGGGTTAAGAAGAAAAACTAGTTTTTCTAGATAAGTAAAGAGAAAAATTAGATGAATTAATAATTTCAAAAATTCTACTCTCCTTTTACTTCAACCAATTATCAACTTTCCCCAAACTTATTTAAAACAATATCTGATATTTTTTTATTTCATCAAAAATATTTCTTTTAAATAGAACATAACCTTTGACAATTTACAATCCTTTCTAATTTTTTCATATATTCTCCCCTAAACTTAAATGATACTAAGTTCTTGATCTCTTTGCTCTCCTAACTTAAAGTTGAGTAGTCAAACAAAGTTCATAGTTTGAAGGATGAAAAACAATATCTTTTTGAAGGCTAAAAATTGGTACAAATGTTTTATTCAAACAAAAGGTTGACTATTTGGTCTAGCTAAAAATATAAAAAAAAAATGGCCTTGATCATTCGTTACATGTAACTAGACAATCAACAAAGAAACTCAAGCAAAATCAATTATGAATGACCATTGATAGTACTTACTTGAATGATTCTGAGGCTCAAAATTGCACCTGGTATAAGTTAATGAATCTCCAATCACACAATTACAAAAGAGCAACCACAACTTCAATTCACAAGAACAATCCATCCATTCACAAATTTAGTAAAAAACACATACATAATTTATCATCAATTATCATTTAATTAGTCCAAATTATCTATTAGTGCCTTGTACAGTTATCTAGCCAAGTTTCCTAATTAAAAAAAACAAAGAAAAATAAGCAAAAGGAAAAATGAGCAAAAACAAAATAAAAAAAATAAGGTTAAAGAAAAATAAAATAAAGTCATCCCTAAATGTCTATGAAAATTTTATTATCTTCTTCTGCCTCATCTCTAGCATCCTCAACTGCTCCACCTCTCCCTCTGAATTGGTTCTGGGCCAAGCAACACCAGAAGAAAACTTCACAATTGATGGTAAATGAAATGTTGGTGGATTCTCAAGTCCATGCAATGTTAAATCTTTGAGGGTATCAATGACCATCGTCTGAGCCCTGTACATCATGTGCACTGAAGCATCAAAATTCTCTTGACTTAGCATTATCGTTGTGTCGACTCTTCCTCTCGGAGGTGGTGTAGGAGCCATTAGACCCTCTCCCACAGCCATGAAATTCCCTTCTGGATCCTTGGACATTATAACCATTCATGTTGATCAAAGAACTATAAGGGAATGCTATGCAACAAGCTTGAAACTGGAACCTTTTAAGCCATAAAATGAGTAGCCCAATACGTAAAATGAAATTCCGGAGTGGAGGCACACTGTGAACGTGACTGACCTTGACCCTCGAACTGATGATGTTCGTGTAGAGCCTGGTGAGGACATGATGAAAATACCTCTCAAAGATGAAGACCACTATACCAAATTGGGAACTTCTCTAAAATAGGAAGAGGCAAATGTAATTCAACAAATGTTGATTAAAAATGTTGACATGTTCGAGTGGACAGTCACTAACATGTCGGGAGGGCATCCTGAAGCGATCACATACGGATTTTGTCCATTATATACGGACATTTATTATAGGCAAATGTGATTTTTCTTATAGTGTTCTCAATGATCGACAAGGAGAAGAATGTCTCCTCACCTGATCTTTCTTCTTATACCTCTTTTCCACCACCAAAGGAACTAGGTTGATAACAGGTGGTCGAGAGGAAAGGTCGGTTGAAGTTCCTATAACCTCGGCGGCCAAGGTCGTCACTTCTCTTGTTTGTTATGATACAATATAAGGGGAAAACAAGGTCAACCCTGACTAACTAACTAATGACCAATAGGATTTTCCAACTGGGAACTATAATAATGAAGAAAGGTTTGTGGAGAAGGGCAAAGGCCGAACATCTCACACAAAATATAAAAAGCTTGGAGGTAACCCTAAGAATTAGGGTGTAGTTGTGTTGGTGCAACATTCAGAACATGCAAAACACCCATGGTAAACTTATCAAAGGGTAGGCAGACATGAGAGTATGTGAAGAAACAACCATACATGAAAAAGAAGTTTGACTCGTGCCCTTCTCAGCTATGACAAACGTTGTTAATAACCAAGCACTTCTCAATTGTCACCACCCCCTCTTCGCTACCAGGGCTGACCATGCAAACACTAGCCACAAATACTCCAAGGTTTCTACCCACCTATTCTTGGAAAACTGACTAGTTACATTGGTGCTAACCTAGCCATACCCACTCCTGCGAGGATGATCACTCAGTGTCATCTCGGCCAACGAGTTCTCGGCCACTTCGGCATCATCAGCTCGTACCACACTAGTACTCGAGGATGACAAATGCTCTTGCTGGCCGATGGCCCCCTAGACACGCTACTACTAGACTTAAAAAAGGCACACAAAGAAGACATGGTCACCTCAGTCAAAGATATACTCTTTGCACCTAGCCACCACTTTGATATGGTGAGATCTAGGATATCAAGCACAGGGAATGTGAGTGAATGCTAGACCACCGCTTCTACTTATAGGCATGGAGGCAATCAAGAGTTGTAACTTTTCGACTCCTAACCTTTAGATCTCTATTGATCCCTACTAGGGCATATGTCAGCTCGTCGCCCTCAAACTTCCCTATACAGTACAAGAGTCATGACCCTTAACTCCCAATAATCAAATCTCCATGGACCATATTTAAGGCCCACGTTAGTCCAACCCAATGATTTCATTTCCACCATTCTAGCCTCGAGAGCTCCTAGAGGAAGAGGACGATAAACTAGGAGCTGAAATGTTATCGGGTCTCACAGAGATGACTGACCACCAAAAAGATAAACAACCTCATATATAAAACTTCTCTCAACCTTCCACCTTGTCGAACTTGGGAGACAAGTGTATTATACTGCCAAGATATTTTCTACCAAGGTAGGGTTTTTGACCTAATCGTATATCAAATGGATGCACACATAGTTGAGATGTTCTCAACTAGGGATCAGTTCTCAATCAGCCAAATGTCATCATTACTCATTTGCATCTCACATCATATATCTAACAATTAGCATAACAGATTATTACCTGTCAAATTAATCACTATAAATAACCAAAGGAGGTCAAGAGAAAGAGGTACATTTTATCTTATCTTTCAACCTATAATCTTTAACATATGAGAATTGACTTTATCATCGGAGTGCCTTTTGCAAATACCTCCCCTTTCTTGTACCAAATTAAAGACTGAAGACCGAAAACTTAAGAAAGACTAAATCAGAGAAAGTTGTTAATACCGACACCAGAAAAAAATTGTGATAACCTTCAAAGTCCCGTAACAACAATAACTATTTTATTTTGATCTTCATAACTAATTAGCCAAATCGTATATGAAATGGATGTGTACCGAGTTGAGATGTTCTCAACTAGGGATTAGTTCTCGATCAGCCAAATGTCAGCATTACTCATTTGCATCTCACATCATATCTCTAACAATTAGCAAAACAAATTATTACCTGTCAAATTAATCACTATAAATAACCAAAGGAGGTCAAGAGAAAGAGGTACATTTTATCTTATCTTTCAACCTATAAACTTTGACATATGAGAATTGACTTTATCATCGGAATGTCTTTTGCAAATACCTCCCATTTCTTGTACTAAATTAAAGACCGAAGACAGAGAAAAACTAAATCAGAGAAAGTTATTAATACCAAAAAAAAAAAAAAAATTGTGATAACCTTCAAAGTCCGATAACAACAATAACTATTTTATTTTGATCTTCATAACTAATTAGTTTATATGCAAAATAATAACAATAATTCTTTAAATCATAACGTTAGTTAAAATCTCACCTTAAATAACTCACTAGTTTTTAAAGTTTAACAAACGCCGTAAAAAGAGAGTGCAACTGATAAAAGAAGATCAGAGTTGGAGTCAACAATTCAGTCTCCATTTCCCAACTACCAAGGGCTAATGTATCTGACTTTTGATGTTTCGGGCTAATGTATCTGACTTTTGAATTTTCTAGTCTCATGTACCCATGATTTGCGGAGATTAATAACTTGACATGAAATAATATAGGCTGTTTTTTTAAATATACATATAACAGAAAAAACAAAATCTGGCTACGAAGCTTGTGTACGTTGATTACCCACAAACTTGTGTGAATCGGAAGCCTTTGTAATGAATTATTTTAATAAAATTAAATTACTGTAACCGATTTTATTTACTTGATAAAAATACTCAAATTTATAAAAAAAATAAAATTTAAATCTAACTCAATACACAAGAGTTTATTATCTTATAAAAATGTTATACTTTATTTATACATAAGTTATGCATATTAAAGAAACATCCACCTAACGATAAAGATACTATTATTCATTTTATTTTATGATTTGATTTGTTTTTAAATGAACGGTAAATCTCTATTTTTAATAGCATGCTTCTAAATAATTATAAACAAACGTCTATTTATGTTTTTTCGATCCAACTGCCAAATTTCTCTATCAGTTCATGATAAACAAAGGTTCTAGTACCAAATTTGTCTAAGTGAATTTTATAACAACATATTAATTGTTACTAACTGTTACAAATATAACTGTTACAAATATTGAAGTTATTGTTATGGTAAATGAAACTAAATAATTTAATCCTCTATGTTTAGTGAAGTTTTTTGTTTTCTTTAACTAACATATATTTTATTACAAGATTCCAACTTAGTGTGAATTAGACTGTCCCATTATCAGTATTCAAGTCATTATTGGATTTTAGTGATGATACCTCTAAACATCACTAAAAGTTATATTTGGTGTGATGAAGAAATATCTATATTTTACTACTATCCGATTCTTCTTAAAGTGTCATACGTTTTAAAGATGTTTTTTATTTATATATTTTTCAAAGTTCAAAATAATATTAATTAATCTTTTATCATTTATATCCTTATTTTTTTTATTTAATTTCTTACTAGTTTATATATATATATAAATAGAAAATTTTATAAATAGTTTAGTAAAATGAATAAATTAATTATATTTTTTATTTTATCTAAAAGAACGGTAAACCACAATTAAAAAGAATCCCAGTGTTTTTTCTAGTGATAATAAAAATAAAATCAGTAATAAAATGCGACAACAATTGTAATTTATTCATCAATATTAACAATTCTTTAATGTTCTTAAAGACAACAATAACATGTCTGATTAATTCTATAACATTTTTGGCTTATCTATATAAAAACATCTCTTTCTTCTTATGTAAAGGTATATGTACGTCCAAAACAACTAGCGGCACGGCACAAATATAACTGCAGTATAAATAATTATTTGAAGACAGAAAATATAATTTTGAGAACCGTAATAATAATCACGTAATAATTTATTTTTAAGGATATTATAATTATTATAAACATAAATTTTGTATTTATAGAAAAAAAAAGAGAAAATGAAAAATAAAATAATAATTACGAAATGGTTATAAGAATTTGTTGGGATTTACATGCCTTCCCTTCGTTTAAGAAAACAACCTTGCACTGATTGCTAGTGATTTCTCTAGTCTTTTCTCCCTCATTTCCCTTCTAAAAAATCGTGCCGCTTCCTTGCTTTGCTTTCTGACACTGGAAACAGAAAACGAGTAATCATGGTGAGTTTGTTTCAACCAAAATGACGTAACAATCACCAGCATCACACTCTTTGATGCACCACCACCATTAAACCTTCGAAGATCCAAACCTTCCACTCTGTACTACCAAACCGTAACTGTACGCAACGCACTTCTAGACTCCTGTCTCCTTTTTTGGGTCAATTAAGGATATTTTAGTTTTAATTTAATTTCTAGGCCTTTACTAATTCCGAAACATTTCCTGTGAATTGCAGAATTGAAGAATGGGAAAAACATCAAGCAGAGAATGGACACGGATCTATCTCATCTACGGAATGGATCAGTGGCAAACCTTCGTCTTTCTTCTCTGTCAAGCCATTTTCTTCTCGCTTCTCTCAGTACTCTACCTTCACTACTTCAACCAAATCGCCAGCCTTTTCGAGACCCTTCTCTCCATCTCCCCCGTACACCGCGGCGCCGCCCGCTTCGCGGCAGGGTTCACCGGCTCCGTCACGGCGCTCTCCGCCCTCTGCCTCTTCTACGCGGCGGCGAACTTTTTCTACTCCGCGGTGCCTCTCCATTCTGAGATGGCTCAGCGCATGGTCGACACCGTCGATGAGTGGTCCACGGTGCGCTTAGCGCTTGACCTTGGCTGCTGCGGCCGCGGCATTTTGCTTAATGCCATAGCCGCCCGCCTTAAAAAGGAAGGAGGTTCGGGTCGGGTGATTGGATTAAGCGGTCCGAGTAAGGCCGGGTTAGCAGCGACGCTTCGGGCCGCTAAGGTAGAGGGAGTGCAAGAGTATGTGACATGCCGAACAGGGGACCCGACAAGACTGCCGTTCTTGGACGGAAGTTTCCACGTTGTCGTGTCCGGGACGTTTTTACACACGGTGGGGAGGGGGCATAAGGCGGAGGTGGCTGCGGCGGAAAGGGGGAGGGCGATGGCAGAGGTGGTGAGGGTGTTGAAGGAGGGTGGGGTTGGGGTGGTGTGGGACCTTGTGCATGTGCCGGAGTACGTGCGGCGGTTGCAAGAGATGAAAATGGAAGACATAAGAGTGAGCGAGCGTGTGACTGCGTTCATGGTTAGCAGCCACGTCGTGTCGTTCAGAAAGCCCACTCAACACGTGCATGGTCCACCTGAGGTGAGGTTGGATTGGAGATTCTGCTGACGTGGGGTAATGATCATATATGCAAACAGAACAACCATTTTGTATTTTTGTCTCTATTTTTCGTTTTTGTTTTCACTATAATTTAATGAAGGGGAAGTAAAAGTACAACTTGGTTAGGGAGGCAGGCAAAGTCCAACCATGTAAATGAGTAAGGTTGGATATAGTTTATATTATGGTTTACATACACTCAAACTTTAGTTTGTGGAGTGCAAACTAAATTAGTTCACCAATAAGTTTCATACAATATTATTATATATTTACATGTATTTAAATTTAATTTTGATTTTCAATTTCAGATTGTGACTTGAAAAGGAAGAAGGAAAAATATTGTCGCGCTAAACATATGATTTAATTAGAAGTAAATGAATTATACTTTTTAAAAAATAATATTCCCATATAATCATATTTTTTTTATGGTTTTATCACACTTTTTATATAAATATTCTCATGCAAAAGTGAAAAATCTAATTTTCACTAATTAAAATAAAAATAATTATTTAAAAAGAGTCATATTTGTTACTATTAAATCATTTATTTTGAAAACTAAAATATTCAACAAAAATATTACATTGCTCTTTAATTTTTAAAAACTTTTATGTAAATAGCCTTAGAACTTCTTAGTGTTTATTATTTCTTCGTCTTTTTTATAAAACAATTGATTTTGGTACCCAAATTGAGAAACATCATTGTAATATTTTACCTACTTTCTTTAACAAATATTCGTTTAATAATCTTAACATGTTATTGAAACTGAGAATAAGCAGCTACATATTAAGTCTGTATTATCTGCGGCTCATTTTGTATAGACACATAAAACTAGTCATTATTTTTTTTTATTTTCTTATTTTTATGTTCCTATTTTCATTAATGATTTGTGCTTAACTGCATATTATTTTCTCAATTTCCCTGTTCGGACTTCATTTACCATAAATTCGTAATTTTATTTAATTCAGATCTTCTAAGCTAATTATATTATTATTTTCAAGGCAGCTTTGGAATTTTATTGGGCTTGGAAATTAATTCTGGAACTGAAGAGGAGTTATCACATGATCAATTCTTATTTTTAGTTTTATTTTCAGTTTTTATTCGTTGGACTAGAATTGAATAAATTTGGGCCAATTAGGTTTAGTGTTGAACACTTATTTAGGTCTAGCCGCGTGTTACAAAAAGGAGGAGAACAGAGAAGCATACAGTTTTTTATTATCTCCTTTTGGGATTTAGTTCATTTTCTCTCTCTAAAAAAATTGGTTCTGTATTTTTTTTTTCTCTACAATTACGTTTTGTTTTTGTTTCAATTCAATTTCATTTTCTATTTTAATTCAATTTTGTTTTCTATTTTAATTCCGTTTTGTGTTTAATCTTATTTTGCTTTATTCAAATTTAATGGAAGGCTAATTTATAAGATTATCCTTTTGATTCAGATTGCAATGAAGCTTTGAGGCTGTTGTTGTGTTATTTTTGCTCTCTTTATCTCTTAACACTTCATCATTTTATTTTTGTGCTTAATTATTTTACTGGTTCATGCTTAATGTTTTAGTTAATATGAAATTCGTGTCTTTGTTCATGCTTAATGGAGTGAGTCACAAGTAATGAGTCATTATTTTCCCTTATTTACTTGTCTTTATGTATATATTTTTATTAGTGATTTGTGTTTAACTACCTATTATTTTCTCAATTTCACTGTTTGGGTTTCATTTACCTAAAATTCGTAATTTTATTTAATTTAGATTTTTTGAGCGAATTATATTATTATTATTTTTAGGGTAGCTTTGGAATTTTATTGGGCGTGGAAATTAATTCTGGAATTGAATAGGAGCTGCCACATTAACAGTTTTTATTTTTAGTTTTTATTTTCAGTTTTTATTCGTTGGACCAGAATTGAATAAATTTGGGCCCATTAGGTTTAGTGTTGGGTACTTCTTTTGGTCTAGCAGCCTATTACATAAGGGGCGAACATACAAGCAGACAGTTCTTTATTATCTACTTTTGGGATTCAGTTCGTTTTCTCTCTTTGGAAAAACTGGTTCTGTATTTATTTTCTTTTCTATTCAATTAAGTTCTATTTTTGTTTCAATTCAATTTTGTTTTTCTATTTTAATTCAATTTAATTTTTTTATTTTAATTCAATTTTGTTTCCTATTTTAATTCTGTTTTGCGTTTAATCTTTGTTTGCTTTATTCAAATTTAATGGAAGGCTAATTTATAAGATTATCCTTTTGATTCAGATTGCAATCAAGCTTTAAGGTTGTTGTTGTGTTATTTTTGCTATCTTCCTCTCTTTACTCTTCATCATTTTATTTATGTGCTTAATGCTTTTACTTGTTCATGCTTAATATTTCAGTTAATATGAATTTCGTGTCTCTGTTCATGCTTAATGGAGTGAGTTACAAGTTGTTGGGATGGAATGAATGCTGTATGCGAGTGCTTAATTTGCATAAGGAAAACTTGTGTTAATTCTCGCTTAGTTAATTAATTCGGGTTGGAATTAGGGTTCAATAAGTTAAGCATGAATTTTTGTATTCTGTGATAAGCTTACTGCAATCTAATCAAGAGGGTAATTTAATTCAGATAAGGAAATCTAATTTGGTTGTTGGATTTTATTTTATTTAATATTTCACGAAACCGTCCTTTCTCTTCGTATGTTTAATTCTTTGATAGGAACTAGGTCCTTGGGAGACAACCTAGGAGTCACTTCCTAGTACTGCATTTAACTCCATTTATTTGACCAGATACGACTTTGATCAATGAGTTGTTGGGAAGGAATGAATGATGTATGTGAATGCTTAATTTGCATAAGGAAAACTTGTGTTAATTCTCGCTTAGTTAATTAATTCGGGTTGGAATTAGGGTTCAATAAGTTAAGCATAAATTTTTGTATCCTGTGATAAGCGGACTGCAATCTAATCAAGAGGGTAATTTAATTCGGTTAAGAAAATCTAATTTGGTTGTTGGTTTTTATTTTATTAAATTCAATTATTTCACGAAACACCCACCCCCTCTTTTTTCTTTGTGTTTAATCCTTTGACAGGAACTAGGTCCTTGGAAGAAAACATAGTAGTCACTCCTAGTACTGCATTTATTTGGTCGGATACGGCTTCGATCACACGCCTTTTCTACTAACAACACATCCAGAGCCCAGGATGGGTGACAAGCCTCCAGCCGAATAGGTGAAGAGGCTTTATTATGCTCATAACATTTCTCGTAATGACTATTAAAGTCGTTTCAAATGTAATGTTTACATAGCACACCTTTACACGTGCCTCAAGTTTATTGGTTTTCATTCTATAATTCAATTTCTTTAAATTGTTATTCAAAGCTATGACTTTGTGTTGAGATGTTTTTGTAACATATATCGAAGTCCTGAAGTTGTACATTTTTGTAGGCCGAATTAGACGTTCCTCGAAGATTTGAAGAGGCACACCTTTATAAGCCCAATTAGGTTATGCCCCGTAGTTTTAAGGAGGTACACCTTTATAAACCGAATTAGGTTATGCCTCATAGTTTTGAGGGGACACACCTTTATAACCGAATTATGTTAGGCCTCGTAGTTTTAAGGAGGCACACTTTATAAATCGAATTAGGTTATGTCTCGTAGTTTTGGGCGGGCGTACCCTTATAACCAAATTAGGTTATGCCTCGCAATTTTTAGGAGGCATACCTTTATAAACCGAATTAGGTTATGCCTCGTAGTTTTTAGGAGACACATCTTTGTAACCAAATGAGGTTATGCCTTGCAATTTTGAGAGAACATACCTTTATAACCTAATGAGGTTACGTCTTGTAGTTTTGATCAGGAGACACACCTTTATAACCGAATGAGGTTATTTCTTGTAGTTTTGAGGAGACATACCTTTATAACCGAATGAGGTTATACCCTGTAGTTTTGAAGGGGGCATACCTTTATAACCGAATAAGGTTATGTCTCGTAGTTTTGAGGAGACACAGATTTATAATCAAATAAGGTTATGCTTCGTAGTTTTGAGAACACCCACCTTTATAACCGAATAAGGTTATGCCCCATAGTTTTGAGGGGTGCACCTTTATAAACCTTGTAAGAGAGATGTTAATACCATTCAAGTATATTTTTTTCAAGGAACATATATTTATGAAAGAGTGCAAACTCTATAAAGAAAACCCTTAAACTTAGAGATAAAAATGTAATGCAAACCAAATTAAAATAAATAATTTATAAATAAAATCAGGAGATGTCTTTCTTTACAAGGAGAGTAATGTGTATTAAAATGAGTCTTATACAACATAAAATTATCATGAACAATTTTCTAATAAAAGTTTTCTAATCTATTTTTATAAATGTCTTCTTTAACCATATATCCACAACCCAACAATATTTGAAAAACATTTTAGTTTGAGTTTAAGAGGGGGTTGAATTGACCTTTATAAAACTTTGACCTTTAAAACAGTTTAAAAACATTTAACAAGACTGGATGAGATTTTGAAAAGGTTTAAAAGTACAATGAAGATTTTAAAAAAACTCAAGCTCTAGGAATTTTGGTGCAGTACAGAAAATAAACTGATTTAAATGCGAATCAACTGGTTTATTTTCTAACAGAATGAATAACAGTTAAGGCAATGAATGAGCAACAACTATACAACACTAGAAATTAAGTCACAACAATGTAACAAGACAAAAATAATACATAAGCAATTTAGAACAGTTTAGTTTTCAATCAAAGATACACCACACTAATTTTATAGGAAAATATCAAGACAATCAAGGCTAACCTATGTATGTGAGAAAGCACATACTGTAGTGAACAATTTTAAAAGTATAGTAAAAACCAAATTTGATGATGTACAAAATTAAGAACAATTTATGCAATAATCACTCTTGAGCTAACCAAGACAATACATCCACACAATCACAATTCTGATATGAAATTAAACCAGCACAAATTCTGTAGAATGTGTCACAGAACAGTATGTAATTAGAATCTAATATACAACTATAAAAACAGATCTAAAAGCACAAATTTATACAGCAGTTCAGGTTCAAATATTATGCAGAAAAATTGTTAATCATGCAAATTTTGATATAAACAACCAGATCACAAAAGAACTCACAATTATAGAATCACAAAAGATGAATCAGTATACCCAACAATTCAAACTTGACTACAATGAAACAGTGCAGATTTGGAGGATCAAGATTGAAAAATAATTTCTTCAATTAAGATCAAATTTAGGTTCCAATTTATCTTCAAAACCAATACTAATACAAAACACATTTTTTAACACCAAATTAAACAAAAATTAAAGCAATATGAATGCAAACATAATTTGTGATGAACTGGACAAATATACTAAATGGTTCAATTCTGCAACATTATCAAGAACCAAAACAAATTATGCACATTTAAAGTGGGCAGCGCAGAACAACACAAGAAATTAGGAGAAGTGATGGAGTACGCCCCAACGACATTAATCAAAGAATAAAGAGGACAAAGAGCCACAGGGAGAATTAAGAGCTTTCCAGAAGATTGTGCTCATCTCATCCTATTTGGGCTTTTAATCAGCTGCTTGGGACCAAATACAAACATGAAGAAATCCCTTTGGAGAAAATAGAGTATTAGGGAGAAGTCCTCTAATTTGTATAAATTGTTTAGAATAGTTTAGAATAATTTGGGCCTTGTATTTGGGCCAAGTAGAATAAATTTGGGCCTTGTATTTTGGGCTATGTAGTGTAAGTTTGGGCCTTGAGGTCCATAAATAGTCTTGGGCTTGATCAAGGAGTCCAAGCAGCACAAGGAGTTCTCTCCTTGTGCCACTTGTCACACCTTGTGAGAGCCTTAGAGTGCAAGCTAGGTTTGGGAAGCGTGTCATAGAAGTAAGCGTTAGAAGCTTGTCTTATAAGCTAGGTTAGAAACTTGTCTTATAAGCTAGGGTTTCTAGACCTAGCTTCTCCCATACCCTACCTAAATAGCTTGTATGGGAAGCTAAGTAGCTCATCATTTCTTCTACAAATAAGGGGTCTAGGAACCTCTCTTGTCAACTTGATTTGAGTAATGAAATGCTGCCAAATTTTCAGCACATTGCCTTAAGTTTCACATTGAGTTTCTTCTCCTAGAAGCTAGAAGCTCTCTCTTGAAGGTTAGCCTAACCTTCTTCAAGGCTTTCACTATCTTCTTCACCAAAACCGTATCAAACTTCCCTTGCATGCTTCCTTCTATGGTGAATTCCTCCACATCCATTGCTTCCACATCATGAGGAGCTCCTTCCATCCAATGTGTTCGGTGCAAATGGCTTGAACATGCTCTTCATCCATTGGAGCGTGAGCTACAAGCTAAAGCGCAAGAAGGGTCAAGAAAAAGGAGGCACAAGCAATTTATACTGGTTCACCCTTCCTCAAGGGCTACGTCCAGTCTTCTTTACCCCACTAGTAAAGAAAGTTTCACTAAATCAATCAATTGTACAATTACAATTAATCACACAATTCTCACACCCCGCAAGAACCAAGAACACCACTGAATTATTGAAACTACATCCCGCAGCCCCAATCAATTCAGCAACAACACAAGGCTAAATCTTATAGCCCACACTCAATGTAATTGTTCAAGAATTATACAAAATTACAATGAAACAACACAAATATTGAATCAAACAGGTTTAAGAAAGGTTGAGAAAACTCCCTGATTGACGCGACAAGAGAGGCCTGTACACAGTCTTGAAGAAATCCAATAGCAAAGTACTTTGATCAAGATTTCTTCTTCAAGAAAAAGCCCCTTTTAATTTGATCGAGAAATCTCTAGCTTTCACAAAATTGTTTTTCTCATAGTAGTTCTCAATTGATTCTTAGAATAATTCTTAGTTTCGCATCTCTTAATGGCGCACATTAGAAAACCTTCTATTTTTATAAGAGAAAAACCCAACCAGTTTTTGGAAAGACTGTTATTTAATTATGTCTAGGGCACAAATAAATTGATTTCAATTAACTTGAAATCGGTTTATTTTCCAGTACCGTATGCTTAAAACTGTTTTTAGCTAAAAAATTTTCTTATGCTTTGTGGTTTATTTTAATCATTTTAGACCATGTGCTAGTGAATTTCTCCTTAGATGTGCATAGGTTCTCTTTCATCATCAATCTCACTCACTCACTCTAAGACACAGCCTAAGACACACCTCCAATTGTTTGCTTGCTTTGGCTTGCTTGGCTTCATCAAATTCTTAGCCTTGTGAGAGTACTAACAATATTGATTCAAATATGACAAAAAGACATGAGAAATTTGTGTATGTATAACAAAGAGATTCCTTTTTTTATTTATCTCTATAATAAATTTGACTGTACGATCATCATTCATATAAATATTTTTATTTTTATCACATATAACTATTTCTATTTTGATCACATTTAACTATTTTTGTTTTTGTCACATATAACATTTTAGTGACTATTTATGTTTCTATATTTTATATATTTGTTTTTATGTTTTCCTTATTAATACAATTTCTAAAGATATATTTATTTAAAATGTAAATTAAACTGAAAAATTATTCAATTCTTTAAATTTTTGTTAAAATATTATTAATGTAAAGTGGATTCAAATTATTTGAAGCTATTTGTGTAAAATTTTCTTTAATAATAAAGTATGATATATATATATATATATATATATATATATATATATATATATATATATATATATATATTTTTTATTTATATATTTTTTTTAAAAATAATTTTTTATATATATTTATAATATTTTTTTTTTATTATTTTTTATTTTATATATATTT
>Ga0099824_1005599_pt1 | contig 17626 bp, 9 predicted proteins | sample SiratrowhiteBW_FD_76837 | JGI IMG/M metagenome (GOLD analysis project Ga0099824, IMG submission 76837) | Root nodule microbial communities of legume samples collected from California, USA - Siratro white BW | ecosystem: Host-associated > Plants > Roots > Nodule | place: USA: California... | reverse complement strand
TATATATATATATATCCTTCAATATGTATTACTACAGTAAGTTTCCTGGTAATATTACTTCTGACTTGTTTTTAGTTGTTATTTAAGGTTTTGTTTCTTAAGAAATAAAAAAAAATGCTATTATGTTTTCTATCTTAGTAAAATATTTATAAGATTTCTATTTTACCTTTTTTTAAGTTATGGTAGAAAAACTAAATCTTATACACAAGAAAATAACATTTAATATTTCCTTAAACATTAAAAATGTTAATTAAATAAAAAATAAAAAATAAAGTTGTTTAAATGAGATGGAGTTTCAATATTTTCGTAGTTAAGTTAAAAAATTTATAAATATAAAAACTTAATTATTTAAACCTTATTTCATAAAAACATTATTTTTCGTTTAAAACATATTTTTTCTGCCATTCTTTTAATTTTCTAAGAAGTTCATTTATCTTTTAAGATTAAAGTCCTTCGTAGTGACGACAGCAGAACGTAACCTACAAATCAATTATGTGTGTAGAGTAAATTTCTCTTTACTATTTTCTTTATAGGATGCTTTTGTATACTTAGGGATGTGTATTTGCATATGTAGTTTTATGGGCGAAAATTCTCTTGACGTAGGGTCATAGTGGTATATATGTTAATTTATAAGTTAAAATTTTCATCGTAAATTCAACATCAAATTATTCCTTTATAAAAATTCATATAAATTGATTGTCAAATTATTTATAATAAAATCTATTAGTAAATTAAGTGTCAAATTTTCTATCATTAAAATTCATAATTAAATTAAATGTGAGATTATTCATCGATAAATTAAACGTTAAATTATCTATCAGTAAAATTTGTCGATAATCATTTATCCATCATACTTTAAACGCCAAATACAAAAACCCACCGATAATAATCAATAACAAAAATAATTATAATAATAACATTAAAAATAATCATAATTAAGATATTAATAATTATTATTATGACAGTAATAGTAATAAATAATAACAATAAAAATAATTATGATAATAATAATAAGAATAATAGTTATTGTGACAACAATAATAACAATAATTTGTTATGATAATAATAATAAAAATAATTATGATAATAATTACTATATTATTAATAATAGTAATCATAGTTATTAATCAAAATAATAATATTTTCTTTATTAAGTTTCTGATTCGACTTATATTATTTTTTAGACTATTAAAAATATACAACGTAAATGCCTATAAATTTCTGTTAGTGTAAATTTTAGAGTGAACTCCTAGAAAATATAAACTACACAGGATAAAACTACAACTGATAATAAGAGCTAGAAAATATAAACTACACAGGATAAAACTACAACTGATAATAAGAGCTAATAATAAGTTAAATAATAGTTTATTATACATCTAAATCACTGTAATGTCAAATATTAAATATTTTAAATTTATCTTAGTTCTATGAAGTTGAAATTTGTTTAAATAATTTTATACGAGTCTTCTAAAATAACTGAGTTAATAAACATTTTCTGTTGAATATTTTGCTATATAAATACATGTGTTATTCTATATTTAACGAACGATTAACGGAATGAAATTAACTTAGGATGGATCCCATATGATTTAGTTTATTTATAATATTATCTTTAATTTTAAAAAAATATTTGTTGTTTATGGTAACAAGTTGTAATTATACTTAACACTTTAATAAGTATTTGTTCAAGTTCTCGAAAATAAGATTGATGAATGTAGATTTTTCCGTTATATATATATATATATATATATATATATATAATATGACTTAGTATTGTTTAATAATGTTTATTTCTAAAATATTATCTTATATAGTGTTAATCACATATTACTGTTTAAAGGTTGACGCGTTGGGTATAGAATTGTCTCTTATATAAAATGCTTGAGAACTCATACAAATAAAGGTCGTGTTTCAAGAAAAAAAAATTAAATAATATTATTTAATAAATGTTTAATTTTTAACTATACATCCCTGGTTTTAAAAAATAAGCATTAAACAATATTTATGTTTTTAGTATAATTAATATTTTTCAACCAGTATCCCATTGTCAATAGATAGAATTTCTCAATTGTTTTTTCTTTAAATCTTCCTAACAGGTGTTTCTCAAATAAATATACCACTACTTTTTATTTACTTTTACCTAATACTTTTAGGAAATTTGTATTTTTTACTCAGCAGAATCACATGATTTTTTTTTTAGTTCTTGCGATTTACTCAATTTTGTGACCCTAGTATATATTTATATCTATATCTATCTATCAATATATATAGAAAGATAAATATACTGTGCATGGATCATTTTAAGGTTGGTTGTTTGTGTAGTTTATATGTGGATTTAAACATTTAACTTGATTTGGCACAAACAGTGAAATGGAATGATTAGAACATTGCATAATTTGTGATCCTCTTTTATGACAAACATAATGATAAAAGTGTTAGGGCATCAAAAGGTCAAAGGAAGAAACATCAGAAGCACATGTTTATGAAGAAAGTGAATTTCAACCAAGTGTAGGAAACTTGTGCAATAGCTTTTGTTTTTTCAACCATTGATGCATCAACTGCCTCTTCATTGATATATGTTGCATATGGACAACACTTTCCTAACTAACAGCTTTAGATGCATCAGAATGGAGAAGAACTTGTGGAGAGTACTGCAGCAATAACTCATGCAATAATGATCAACAAAGAATAATTGAAGGGGTAGAGGTTTCTTGATTTTGATAGTTCAACCATCATAATTTTACTGGGAAATATAGTAACACTCAATTTTAACTTCTTAATTTAATTCATTTTGTTAAATATTTTTTAATTATTTTTTGTGTTTTTGAAACATAAGGTTGCAGCAGAAAAGGATAAAATTTATTGAAGATTTCTAAATAGAAAAACTCTAAACAGATATAAAACTAATTTATAATATATAAATAAAAACTATCTTTATTTTATAAATCGATTTTATAAAACTAAGTTAGTATTAAAACTCCCTTGTAAGCTAGTGACCAATTTATTTCACCTTAAAGTAATTGTGCCCTGTACCTGCTCAAGGAGTTTCAAACATTAGTAATTAGTTAAGTTTATTCATGCTACTATAATAAATGAATCATAACTCATGATTTGTTTTATATAAAACTCCTACCTGCAGTAATAGAAGAACAAAATAAATATAAATAATTTTTTTCAATAATTAATTTGTAGATTTTTTTTCTTTACTTTAGTAGTTTTTTTGTTTATATATAAGTTAATATTTCTTCTCGAAGTGGTATCTCGTTGTGATTCTAGTTTTTCACCATTGAAATGCAGTGCGAGAGGAGGATTGTAAGAAAACAAGACTAATGATGAACGACGACGGACTAAATAAGTTAAATTGATGGATAATTATTCGAATTTAGTGTTTTAAGTATTTGATCAATGTTGGTTTGTTTAATTTAATGATGTTTACTTTAATAAATTCAATGTTTGGTTTAATAAAGAGGTTTAATATTGTCTCAGTTCGTGTTTAATATTTAATTAGAATGTTGCAATTTTATTTAGATCATTAAAAACTCTACTGTTAAAAAAAGACGTTAAAATTTATTCGTCATTATCTTAGCTTTATGGTTTAGTTCATTTTCCCAAAGATTATCCACGGAAGCATGTTAAATTTGAAATTTTAATTTTTTTTCTTTTAAAGTTCATGCTAGTCAAACAGCTACAATATGAAATTTATTAAAACAAAAACAAAATCATGAAAATTAGATATTTTCATGGAAAAAATCAATAAAGCAAATCACTATACTATATCAAATGGTAATGTAAAAAAATAAAAAAGGCCGAAAAAATAACAAAAGTTAATAGAATAATCAAAAAAAAGTTTATTCCTTTTAACAAACAACAAAAGAAAATAAAAATAGAAGTACATAAGCTCCTTCCTCATTTATTTTTTTAATCCTTCCTCTATCAAGCTTTTTAGCAATTTTAGAAATATCCTTCCTCCGTCTAGTAAGTTTTTTAAAAAAACACACTATTTTAACTCATTTGAATTATTACGGGACCCCTACTCTAGCCGATTGGCTCAGTACTTAGAAACCAACTTACATTATTTCTCAAACTTAAAAGAAAAAGCCTAAATAATCTGCATTCCTCTAGCATCTGGCTCCAGCCCCGTAATTAGCAACATTTAAGTCTAAAATGAAACTCTTGGACCTCCAAATCATTAGCCACCAGCATTACGCTTAACCCCAACAAAATCGTAGAAGCTATTTTAGTAATTTTTCCAACAACTATAGAAGTATTTTTAAGTGGCTTATTAGGCCTGTGAGGTGATTGGACTAGATCATCATGATCATCAGAGTCTCAGTTAGAAGCCTCCTTCTTCAACATATTCACTTACTTCTTAAAAACCAAACTCTATATACCAACACCTGTAAGAAATTCTCTTCGGAAGCACAATGTTTAAAACTATGATTATCTTTCCTTGTAATAATGACACCTGGAGCAACAAAGGGGGATTATAATCCACAATATTCACATTTTCATACTTGTTTTGGGACAAATTTTCATACAAAACAGACAATCTAGAAAACGAAATTGAAAGAGTTAAACCAAACAGGTGAGCCAAGTCACCCTTAGGAGAAACATGTTGTATCTGCTCAATATTTTGAATTGGAGAGGCCTGCTGAGAATCATTTACAAGACTTGACATTGTTTCTAAACTATCTTCCTGATCACAGACATTATTAGGAGCTACAATATCACCTCCTAAAGAAGATGATTTAGAGTAATTACCAATAACAATATTATCAACATTAACCACCTTAGTATGCAAATACACATTTTCCTTCCTTGTTCCCAAATTAAACTTAGGAATGTTGTTTAGACTTCACTTGTTGATCAGGCCTATCACTTGAAGGGCAATGCCTGCAAGCAAATAACATATCGCAAATCATTTTATAAAATGAGCAAAAGGCAGAAGTTGTTCATATTCCATATCATCTATAAAGGCAAAGCCTGGACGCTCCATCAAAAGCTGTTGTGATAGAGAAGAGAGCATATCTACGTCAACAAGCACTCGAGCATAAAAGTTATGGATTTTTTTCATAATACAATTATCTAATGCAAGAGGAATACCAAACCCTCTTGTTATAAAAGAATAACATGGGATTGTCAATACTCCAAAAGAAAGCCATGAATTCTAATCCAACATTATGTCTTAGTAAACTTTATAATTACTCGACAAAGTCCTTAGTCAAAGCAAAGACCTACAAAATTCTTAAAGATTCCAAAATTCAACCACTAACACATACAACCGTAAAAATACTGTCTTTTTATTCAATTAAAAAACTGCGATTTTAGTAGTTTTTATTATAGTTATTTGAATAATATTTTTGTATTAACTTGCAGAGTAAAACATAACATATGTAGCAATTAAACTTAAAAAATTTCAAATTACACTAACGTACATATACAAATAAATATACAAACTCAAACTATTCTCAGCCTTTTAATCATAAGCCAGTATTAAGTTACACTCTATTGGACCTAAAATAAAATAAAAAAACTGCTATATTTCATTTTAGCTAACAAATTTAATTAAAACATCTAACGTATACAACTCAAAACCAACTAACTGATTTTCATTTGTTTGAATATCCTATATATATAAATATTTTTTTTTAACAGTCACCAATAAATTAAATAAGAGTACTTTAAAATATTCCAACACTAATAAAAAAATAAAAATGAAATACTAAGTCTTGACCATAACTCACGTACATCTACAAGGATACACCACAGGCATTTAACATATAAAAATAAATAAGCAAAGTAACGAAAACAAAATATATACATGACCATTTCTTACTTTGGTAAAGTTAAAGGTGAAAGCTAACTGTGTTGAAAATTTCACATGGTGTGTTTGGTGGGTAGCATTGAATAAGTAAATGTTGTTATACCTAAAGCTACCTTACTTAATTGAGCTTAAATAATTTCTTAGGTTGACGGGCATTAAAAACTTGTCAAAGCATTGCTTAATTTGTGCTAACTTTCACAGCATTTATTAACCCACTTATTCAACCAATGTGATTTCCCTCCTCATCATTATAACATATGTAAGATCAAATTTATATTCTTTCAAGGGTAAGAGACTAATATTTTGGATTATCATGTTATTAATATATATTACTCAAAATAATTATCTATTTTATTAATAATTAAATTGTTAACTATTTTGAGTGTCACGTTAATTCTTCTGTATTCATATTTTTTTATACGCAAGAAGCTATTTGTGACCAATATATAGTAAGAATGCTTTTATATATGTTAAATATGTTTAATTCTATAAAAATATATTAAATATTTTTCATTTAATGAATAAAAGGATTTTGAAATTATTACTCGATTTGATTATAATGACTTGATAAATTGTGGTTTATCACTCTCTAATCTCATATATACAACTGTAGATGAATAATGCACTTGATATTCAATTTGCTTTTCGTGTAACCAGTGATGAGACAGCTATCATTAACTGATAAAAGATTTTAAAAATATAACATAAAAGTTTAAGAATATATTTATTTAATCTATATCTTAACATTTTACAATTATTCCGAAAATTATTATTAGTTGCTAGAAATAAATAAATAAAACCAGTGACAAAATTTATTAACAAAAATATGATTCCTTATTGATAGAAAGCATTTTTTTTTCTTTTTTACGAAAATGAGAATTTTTTGACCGAATCAAAGTTATGTTTTTTAATGATTAAATTAGCGATAAATTTAATTTCCTCTTAATAGTTTTTGTACTTATTCTTTGGTAATTAATAATGAACTATATTTCCTTTATTCCTTTTTAAGTGTTATACTTTAAAATATTTTTATTTCTTTTTAAAGTTAAAAACAATATTAATTATTCTTTTGTTATTTATACAGCTTTATTATTCATCAATCTTTAATTAGTTTATATATATATATATATATATATATATATATATATATATATATATCATATTTATTGTGATGTTAAAATAAAAATATTAAAACAAAAGGTTTATAAATATTTTACTAAAATGAAATAAATTTTATTATTGAATTTATTAATTTCATTAAAAGAATCTTAAACAAAACAGATGGTGACAAAATATATCATTTCCTGTTATAATTAATTCTATGCGTCCAACTTAAAAGTAGGTATATATATATAATTAACTTTTTAAGATGTCTTCTCAAAATAAAAGTGTAACGGAATTTCGAGCTTTGAAATAGATAATATTTTAGATACAATAGTTATTAACTTTAATAAATTACTATTTCTCTTAATCGAATAGTCCGGTTAGTATAAGGATTAAAACATTTTTAAAATACTCAGTTTTATTTAATTCATTGTTTCCTGATAAAAAGAATAGTCTGCACTTAGTAATGTGGTTGTGAAAAGTCACAAATGACTATTCATTTATACCAACAAACAAATGTTTATATAATTAATTATATCTAATAATTATTAAGTCTTTATTTTATGATGATAAAAATATAAATATATGATAGTGTTAAATAAATTGGTTGGCATTAATGTAATAAGTAATTGCAAAAGCTTTTTTTAGCATTAGCAAAAAGAGTGTATTGATAGGAGTAAGTTGCTCCAACCTATGCTAAAAATAAAGAGTGGATGCCAAAGTCTATTTAGGCAAAGTCATCAACATACATGGCACTGGTTTTTTTTCTTATGACTACTTTAAATATATAATATATAAGTTTACTAATCCAACAGAGAAACCAAGATCACACCAACCTTAACATCCATAGAAAAACAAATGTTCTGAATTGGAATCAGGCAACTCCACAATGACTCTTATTTTTCTTTTTGTTTAGTGTTGTTATTGTGCATGTGGTTATTGCTGAGAATGTCCTAAGTGATTGGAAGTTCTTAACATGATTCTTATTTAACTTGTGTGACAGCATGTCAGTTCATCAAATAAAGCCAAAGAAGACTGATTCTTCAATTTCATGTTGTTAACTGTTGCCCTCTTTGTTTTGATTTGTAGTCCATAAAGCAGTATCAACAGTGTTCTTGCCCCCACTGCATATGCTTTCCAAGTATGTCAGCTTTCTACATAGTCTTTAGGTTATGTATTCCAAAGGATGCTTACTCTTAGAGTATGTATACACTAAAATACAGATGAAATGTGAACATAAGTTTTTTTTTTCTTATTTTATAGATAAAAATAATAATAAGAAGAATATTTTAAAAAAGAAGTCAAATACGAATGTTATAGGATTTGGAAGCACATTATTGTTCTTAAAAAATTATTTTAAAAAAATTATTTAGTTTTAAGTGATTGTTATATAATAAAAAAACTGATGTGTTTAGGGTTGCTTCTTTACAACATAAAAAAAGGCATTTTTAATAAGGTTGCAGTAATAACGAGAAAAAAAAAGTAAATAAAGATAGAAAGAGGAAAAACAAAAGCATAAGTTACTTATAAAAAAACATTTTTACGTTTTTTTTTAAATAATTTTACCAAAAACATCTAAAATTATCACTGAGTCATTATTTTATTAGTAAATGTAACTTTTTACTTTTAAAAAGTTTAAACATATATTTCTTTGTTCTTTCCCTTTAGTAGTCGACTTTTATATTAATGGTTGAGTGTTTACCCATTCTCAAGCAAGTTTTTTATTTTTAAAATTATGTTAGATATTTTATTTTCAATTTTTTCTCATGAATTAGTTTTTATTTATAAAATTATAACTAGTTTATTTTAAAACATTAAAAAATATACTTCGAAAACCATAAATTTCTGAATATTTTAGAAGTTGTTGAGTAGTTTAAAGAGCTAAATAAAATAAAAGTTATGACTAACTACTGCCTAAAATCAGAAATAATAATCGACTACCAATAATAAATTCATGCCATACGGAATTTTTAATACATTTGTACAATTAATGAGATTTGAATCTTGAATCTTATTCAAACTTTTCATTACTATAGTGACCCTACTATATCTAAGCTAATTCACAATAATTTCATATCTAATAAGATAAGTCACATGGGAAGGAGGTAGTGATAAGGATATATCAATGTAACACAATAATAATGAAATATGTAGTAGAATAATAAAATTCTCTTGTAAAAATATGTGAAAACCATTAATACAAATAAAGTATAAAAAAATCAAGAATAAGAGACACAATTTTTTTTTTTTAAATTAACTAGAAAATCTTTCCATGTATAAGATAATAAATTATGAGTCTTCCACGTAAAAAAAAAAATCAGTATAAGAGAGTTTTGTTAGATGTAGAGACAATGACAAGATATATTCATTATATTCAATAAAAATATAAGAGGTAGACAAAAAATATCAAATTATTCCTTCTCTCAAATAAGAAATAAGATAAAATGTTAAAACAGAATTACTATTCTATTCTGAAGAAAATTTCTCCATTTTTATATCTCAAATTAATGATCCAACCATTAAAAATAACCACCACCCTTGATATACCTGTTTCCAAAAATTCAATTTGATCAAACATTAAAAGAATTCACAATTTCATTTGAAAAATCACACTTTTTTCTCTTTTCTCTCTGTTTGTTTTTGTATTTATTCTAGTATAATCTCTCTATTTAAATAAATAAATAAGATAATTTTATATATTTGAATTCATTCTTTAAGAGTCAACAATTAATATTATAAAGCCTAAACACAATTATAAATTCACACTTTAATAATTTCAGTATCACCATTTCCTCATCCATGGATAATGAAATAAGTACAACTCTTGTTATTCTTTAAAAGAAGATCATATATAACAACTATATATAGTTCCAACAGATAGAAAAATAAGTACTCATGAACGTGTATTACAGGTACACACATACCTATGTATGACTTGACTTTTAAGAGTGCCATAATTTATAGGTCATTGTTCACTACCATAGAAGGCCTAGCTAATCCGTGTTTTGTAGGGTATTTCATAACCGGACAAAAGAAAACTATAAAGATGAATAGAGATGGATTTCAGATCCTACAACTTCAAAACTGGTATGAAATATGAACCAAGATGATGCTATGAAGAAGTTAATGGAATATGCTGACACCCTCTCGTTGTGGTTGGAAAATTGAAACCACAAAATTGAATAACTTATGGTAGCACATAAATAGGAACTCATGATAGTGAAGATGTGAGGGCCTGGGTTGAGTTTTCCATTCAAAGAGCAACAATCCCACATGACCTTTTCAGACTCAACTTAGCCAAAAGTTGTGTGCATAGGAAATGGACAGCTTGGTGATCCTTCTATGCTGTGCCTTATCTATCTTAGATTTGACTATTGTGTGAGAGAGAGTGGAACAAGGTTTGGTTCAACACAATAATATAATGGTGTAGATGAAGGACCACCAAGCTTTGGTTAATTAGTTTGCCCTTTTGTGTTTGCATTTATATGCATGCATGGCAATGCCGTGTTCCAGTACACATGCACGTTATCACTATTCTTCCAAAGTGTTTGTTTTGTTCAAGTTCAACTCTATGAGTAGCCCCCACCCTCATCATGCTTTCACCCTATTCTTCTTGCCTCTTTCTGGGTGCAACAAATGCTTTTAATGAACCTAAAGAACCAGCCAAAGTAATTTCTTGTGTTTCATATTCTGCTTCCTGATATTTGATGCAACTAAGATTGGTTCAAACTCCACATCTGAATTGCTCTATTCCTCAACTGATAATTGGTATAGTTGTTATGTTCTTGGAATCATTAATAATATTGTTGGTGTGTTCTTATAGTAATATACTTGTGGTTTGATCCTTTGTGCACACAACATCATGTGAAATCATAATGACCTTAGGCTTCCATTGCCAACATTATGCACATACTCACCATTTCTTATTCTTTCTGAAAAATCTTGTTCAAGACGTGGTTATTTTAATTCTAAACATGTGCAGCTGTCTCATTTTCAAATTTTAGTTTATGATCTTGTGGAGCACTAGCATCGTTTTGCTAAATCTGACCTCTATCAGAACTTCCATTTTGTGTTAAGCATATGTTTTAACATAATGACACAACACTAAAGTGGTGTCTTTGTTTATGGATAACGATTCTCAATCACAGATTCTATGAAAAAAATATAAAAAAATTGTATTAAAGTGAATCTAACCGAGATCATTTATAGTAGAATGACACTAAATAAAGGAAACTTTCATGACAAAAGGCATTTCAATTTTGAAACCTGATTTCAAATTCAAAATGTAAATACCCATCCAAAATCAATTTGATTTCAAGTAATTACAAATTGAAATCCAATAATATTTATAATGTTAATCCCAAATCTAAATCTAAATTTTAGAAAGCAATTAACAATTAACAATTAAAATTCAAAATCAATTTAATTCCAATAGTAACTGCATACCTAAATCCAATAACAATTTTAAATGTTAATTCCAAATCCAAATTCAAGTATAAAACTAAGTGACCCCTGATACTAATCTTACAACAAAACTAACTGACCACTGATACAAATCTTACAACACAGTTGTTGGAATCCAAATTTAATAAGAATTGTAAAAGAAACATTAAAAGAGATGTTAATGAAGTAATACTGAAGTAAAATATATCATATATATCCAATTAAAAGTGTTTGTAAAAATATCACAAATTATTCAAATAAATAGAATACATATATGAAAACAAATACGAAATAATTAAACTTACATAAAGGAAGACTTCAAGGAAGGGGTTGCTCATCAAAGGTTTTACCATAGTGGGATGGATGGACCTAACTTGTAAGAGTTGAAGTATTGTGTTTTTTTATCATGATTAGTTGTTGTTATATCCTCTAAATGTGCAGTTTTTCTAGAAAATAAATTAATAAAATAAAATGTATATAAGGTCTTGCTAAATCAACTTCAATGTGTATTTTTTTACATAAATTCCTTCACACTCTCACTCATCATTTATTTCCTTATTTAGTTCACACTCTTAAATTGCTTGAAAGAAATCCTCTACCATTGGTTTTTTCCACTCAAATCATGCCCTCCTCCAACATAATTGTTACACCATTCATAACCATTCTAAACCCCATTTCTTAAGTGTTATTTTTCGTGCTCAACAATTATTCAAAAAAAAAAAGGGATTTTGTTACCTTTTTCGACTCTTCATCTAGTATTTTCATTATACCACTTCCTACCCTCACACTTACTGTATGGTTCCAAGATCCCTCCGGTCCCTAGATTCTCAATTGTTACTTCATATCCTATCAATGACGTCTCTCCACAATCTTTTTTCCTTCAAACCCAACTTCTACTTTCACTTACTAAGAAGGATCATGTTAAAGCTTTCGATATCCTTAATGTTTAAACCAAATTGAGCCTAGATTTTAATTAACTTACTGACAATTTCAGAAGCGATTTTAAAAGGTGAAAAAAGATAGAACAAGATTGAAACCAGAACCGCCTTAATCAAAATAGCTCTCCCTGTCATAGATATAAAATTTACTTTCCACTTAGACAATTTCCGTCTCACCTTTTCTAATAACCCTTTCTTTCCAAAACATTGCTCTATACGGTTACCACCATTAGAGACCCAAGATACCTAAATGGAACTTTCATAATATTGCAATTTAACATAACCGCATACTATTTAAATTAACCAAATCTTCCCCTAACATAACTTTCATAATATTGCAATTGTTATTTAGATATTTTAAAATATATTAGTATTTTTATTTTAATGCATTAGTTACTTGCTTCTTATGTTAGATTATTTTGCTTTCCATTTTAATTAATGTATTAATAGCTTTTCTTTATATCTAGATTTTTAACCCATGTAAAACGTATGGGATGAATATTTTTTATATTAAGGTTGAGTTCGTGCATTTCATGTTACTTTGACATTATCTTTTATAGTCAACTAGTGATATAAGATAAGTTATAGTTGACAAATAACATTTGTAGATAGTTATATTAATGAGCAATTTTATTTTATTTTTACCTTGACATATTATTACCTAGGAAGATAAGACCAAAGATTGAGAATAGAGAATTCTTGCCAAATTTTATTGACGTTTTCTTTCAAATATAACACCTTTATTTAAGTTTTTCTAAATGAAAATGCTATAAAAAAAAAGTCATTAAGTAATCAAATTTGATGATCAAAATAAATTGATTTTTAATTGTAACTAAAATAGTAACTAATACACATCTCTTACAAATCTACAACTAAAATAATAAGAGAATAATTCGTTAATGATATTAGGTTATGTAGTGAGTGAAATAATGATAAAAAAGTACGGTAGCTAAATTTTAGTGACGGTATAAAATAAAATAGAAATAATATTTAATAACTGAAAATTAATTTATTTTAGTGATCAAATTAATTTTAGTCACTAAATTACTATAAAAATTAATAATTAAAATTAGTGAATAAAATGAGTTAATCGTTAATTATAACTAAAATAACGATAAAATATCCATTTATACTAGTTATCAAACTTTTGAGGTAAAAGATGATTATTAAATTGTTTATTATTAAAAAAATTTATGTCACATGTATTTAGTCATTATTTTAGTTAGAAACAAATTTAGTAATCGATCTTTTAATCAATAAAAGATATTATTTTTTGTGAAAGTTTGATTAAAGTTCCTTTTGATGAGGAAAATTAACATGTATCGAACTTTTTATATTGTTTGATAGTATATAAAATTGTGTTTCAACAAAATTCAGAAAATCCTTAATTTATATGCATCAAATAAATCTAAGTAAAACGACATAATAAAGCATTATTTTCTATCATATAAAGCCTTACGTAGGGAGATAGATGTTGCAGTGAACTAAATCATATAATAGAAAATTAGTGTGGGTACTAAGAATGTGTTTGTTACCCCCAATTTAATGTTTAGGGAGAAATGAAAGTCAGAATTATTTTTTGTTTCGACTATATTTATAATTTTTCCCTCAATAAATCAAATTTTATACAGAAATATAAAATTATATTAAAAATTCAATTATTTTTTAAATTCCTGTAATATTTTGAAATGTTATTAACAAAATGAGTTTAAAGGTTATTTTCAATTTTATAAAATAATTATTTTTATAATTAACCATTTTTAAATTTTACTTTATATTTTTTATTAACATTACATTAAAAATATTCTTATAATTTATTATATTATCCAATTAATTTAATTTTTATTTCTATTACATCAATCTTTTTATCACAAGTTTTTAACTCAATTTTTCTCAATCTAAATAAACTCACTTTCCATCTTTCTTTCTTTTTTCCTCCTCTTCTTCCATTTATTCACTCACATCTATCCAAAAACATGAACATAACAAATGATTGTTGTTTTAACAAGAAGTTAAACAAAAAGTACATTAGGGGGAATGGAAATGACATTTATTGTTTGACAAGCTTGAGACACTCATAACACAAGTGACCTAAATGACCATGTCATGCATGTGGTGCATCACACTTTTTGTTCATTAACAATGGGCAAAGGCATTGACACATGAAATATTAAACAGGGAAACAAAAGGTAAATCAGTGAGCACTAAATTTGAAGACATATGTCAATCATATTATGACATATTATGTTTGGATAACAAAGCAATAATGTCCAATGACAAAGTTAATTAGGTGAGTTTTTTCATGATGTAATCCTTATTAAAGACATCTCAATAAGGGTGTCAACAAACTTTTCTCTGAGTGCAATTTTTTAATGCTGTGTTTTTATCAAACAGTGAAAAAGAAAAGTTTTTGTATGTGTTAGAAAGGGGAGACAAATCACATGCAGATAGAAGAATTAATATGGCATCAGAAGCTCCTTCTGCATTTGTTGCTGCAATAGCACAGAATGCTAAACCTAACGTGAGCGTGTGGCACTCACATTCAATGCATCACAAGGCATTGTTGAAGAAGAAGATGAAAGAGTTAATGCCCCACCATATATATCTCAACTGTGTTGTGTTTTCGATCTCTTTCTCAATTTTCAAAACCTAATTTGGCCATGCCTCGTAATATAGGGTTCTGCATTCTGGAGAAACTTCATAATATTACATAAATTAATTTATTAAGGTCTAATTATGTTTTCATTTTCTGCGATTTGAGGTAGTGTTGATTCTCATATTTTAAGAAAGCTTCTTTGTTTTTGTTTTGTTTTTTAAATTAAATTTATTATTTTGGTTTTTAAATATTAATTTGAGATATTAAATTTTTTTTTAGAAATTAAGATTTAAAATGTAATGTTTAGGACATTATTTCTAATAACTGAAATTTAATGTTTAGGGACTTTTTATTTTTGAGGGAATTATTTTTTTGAAATTCTGGGAATTGAAATTACAAACATTCCAGATTTTTAGAACTAAAAACGTATTAACCAATTATAAATTATTTTTTCTTTACTTTGTAAGTTGGGAAATCATTAAAGAAGTTTATAATAAATATATTTTACCATTTTATTCTATAGTGAACTGTTTAATCTATAGTATAAATTTATTTAAGATAAGATTCCAGTAATTTTAACTTTGAATGTTTGTTTAGCAATAGTAACTATTACAAGTATTATTTTAAAAAGAATATAATACTTTAATATAATTTAACGTTTTGATTAAAATAATAGTCATGTAATTAATATTTTAATTAAATTACTCACTATTTCTACTATGGAGACTCAAATAGTATATTTTACCATTTTTTATTAATGGAAGGAATATTGGTTTAAGAAAAAGTTTTGAAAAAAACATTTAAAAAGAAGAGAAATAATAATGATAAATGTGAAACATTACTTAATATAAAGAAATTAGAATTATTCTAACGATGATTTAGTCCTATACCTATTCCTCCTATTTTACTATTGACAAAAGTTAACTTTTAAGTCTAAAGACTATCTTAAAACACCTTAAAATGCTCTTTAGAGCTACAATATTTTTGTACTTTTATTTTCCATAAGAATAAAGTGTCACAAAAAAAATGTAACATATTCACCAATGTCTCCTTATACCCCATTCTCACTTTCTTTTTTAATTATTTGTCCCATTATTCCTTATTCCTGTTAATCCTTCAGTTATTATAAAAACTAAGATTAATAAATGTAATTTTAAAATTTCTTGAAGGATTAGATGCAATTTTTCTATAAATAAATAATTTTTATTTACAAAAATATTTAAATTCTATATTTTAAAATTATAATTTTTAACTTTTATTAAAAAAGTATCATACTTTATTAAAATATATTTCAGTAATAATATGATATTTTAATAAAAATATAAGGGAGATAAGTTTTTTTAAAGAGAAAACTAGAAAGGATGGTTGTTATTTTATTCAAAACTTAAAAAGAAATACAAATATTCATTCTAAAACTAAAAAAAATGTGAATTTCATTTAAAATAACACGAGGAGAGGATGTAAGTGCAATTGTTTTTAATATTATTCAAATTTAAAAAAAAAAAACAATATAGATTTGTTTCGTATTTGTTTTGTAAACTAATTTTCTTTAAATTTTATCATTTTCGTATGAAAGAATGTGATACACTCCTCTTAATACATTTATTTATATACTGTTATCCATATATTATTATTATTCCAAAATTATTATTATTGTTGTCAAAAGGATGTAAAAAGAAAAAAATAGGAAGTTTGGATACTGAACTCTGCCTTGGAGGGGACAACTCTGCACTGTTGCAGAGCTTTGAATTTGAAATTTCTTTAAATAATTACACTGTTATTTCTGCAACACAAACCACTTGTAGAAGCACTTCTGTGCAGTATTAACTATATCATATGAATTTGAATCAAAAGAGCAGAGTATTCTCCACAATAATTTCCTCTCCCTTTCCTGAACCACCTTCAACCTCCTCCTGCACAAATTTATGTGTAATTTTCAAGTGCCCAGCTTTTTTTTTGGGATCATGTTTCCCAGATACTCTTCTCATTTCACATCAAATTATGACTCAATATCATAACAAAAAAATTGTGTGAAGTTCATCATAATTCAGTTGAATCACTTCACATATTTTGTTGTTATGTGGAGTTCATTATAAACAAGTTTATCAATGTTATTGACCATTACAATTTAGAACAATGAAACCTGAAGGCTGAAAGGTTCTTGTTTGATGAGTTGGGACACTTTGCAGTACCAAATCATGATTTTAGTTGGTGTTGGAAATTAAATTGAAATCAATGAACTAGTACTAAGGCTTTCAACCATGATTTCTCTTTCTTAACTGTGGCCAATTTTTTAAAATTTTTCTATAATCATAGCAATAATACACCACAAGTGTAGTATACTTAACAATGTTATTTAAGAAAACTTTAATTTATTCATTTACCACCATAGATTACAATCCAAAACAATTAATTGCCTCTTTTGCATTCATTATTAAAATTTATAAACACACTACCTTCAACAAGCACCAGTGGTCTAGTGGTAGAATAGTACCCTGCCACGGTACAGACCCGGGTTCGATTCCCGGCTGGTGCATTTCTATGGGAGCTGTGATGATATTTGTAAGTGGTTGATGGGTCAATCACATCTTCATCACTTCCATGGGATGAAAAACTACATCTGAGTTCCCATTTTTTTATTTTTTATTTTCCTTTGTCTTTCTTTATCTTAGTATTGTTAAATGGGAGAAATGTGATACGTTTAAAATTGATGTATCT
>Ga0099824_1005593_pt1 | contig 17633 bp, 17 predicted proteins | sample SiratrowhiteBW_FD_76837 | JGI IMG/M metagenome (GOLD analysis project Ga0099824, IMG submission 76837) | Root nodule microbial communities of legume samples collected from California, USA - Siratro white BW | ecosystem: Host-associated > Plants > Roots > Nodule | place: USA: California... | reverse complement strand
CCCGTGGCGCAACCACCGAGGGACTGCCCTGCGGGATACGGCTTTGATCCTTTGGTGCGGACAATGATGGCGAACCACCGGTATCATCTTCGGCGATACCGGGCGAGTTTGCCTTGTGACCAAAGAATCGCCGTCGGTTTTCGGCCCAAGCCCTTTGGCAGCGCTCGTAAGCGGGTGCTTGCTCCGACGTCACCGAGCGGCAACGTGCCAGATCCGACTCGAGCGCAGTGTTCGCCTTCTCGTTCGATTGCGTCGACCCCGCAACCTTGTGAGGCTCACGCAGTTGGATTGTGCAGGCAACGATGGCTGCCAGTCCGGCGATCGCCGAAATAGCCAGCGATAGTGCTCTAAAGGCCTTGAGGTCGGTCATCAGTGAAACATCTGGACGTTGGAGGACTGATAGCCTTGGCCTTGTCTCAGAAACCGCCAAAGCTGCTCGCGCCCTTGGTCTTGGGCAGCGGCGCGCTGCGCGGATTCAAGCGATTGAGCCCTGCCCTGCGCCGCCACAGTTGCGGTCAGATCGGCGAGCTGCTCCGCCTCAAGCGCAAGGATCTGATTGCCGGCTTGCGTCGCTTGCAAGGCGCCACTTGCGCCCTGGCTTGAGCTCACGAGGGCCGAGGTCTGAATGCGGTTGGTATCGAGGTTACCCACGACACCCGCCTGCACACGAAGCGCGTCCTGAAACGCCGCAACCGAGTTTTGCCAGCGTGCTTGTGCACCTACAAAGAGCGCGGAATCGGATTGGCTGCTGTTCGTCGGCGCGTAGCTGGTCACGAAGGCCCGATCGATCTGTTGCACGTCGTAAGCGATACGCTGTGCCTGGGCCAGGAGTTTCTGGGTCCGTTGAATCGACGCCTGAAGCTGCTGCAGCGAAGAGTACGGCAGGCTCGCCAGGTTCTTCGCCTGATTAATCAGCATCTGTGCCTGGTTCTGCAACGAGGTGATCTGATTGCTGATCTGCTGCAGCTCGCGCGCTGCGGTCAGAACATTCTGAACGTAGTTGTTGGGATCAAAGACGATCAGTGCCCGCGCCGGTCCGGTAGCTGCAAATGACAATACGATGATGCTGATGAGCAGGAATCTATGACGGATCATTGTGACTTCTCCAGATTGCTGAGACTGGGAATGAGATCCACGGCCCAACTCGCTTCGCGGTGCCGGAGCCAGGCGGCCACGAAGCCATCGCGGCCGTGCTCTGCGATCAGCCTCTCAATCGCCGCCTGGTCAGTCTTGGAGGATGCGGCCGTAAAGGCGAGCGCAACCTCGCCGAGACCGAGGTCGAACATGCGATTGCCGCGGCGAGATTGGCAGTAATAGTCCCGCTTCGGGGTGGCTCGGCTCAAGAGCTCGATCTGGCGATCATTGAGCCCGAAGCGGCGATAGATCGCGGTGATCTGAGGTTCGATCGCCCGCTCGTTTGGCAGAAGCAGCCGGGTCGGGCAGCTCTCAATGATGGCCGGAGCAATGGCTGACCCATCGATATCCGATAGCGACTGGGTAGCGAAGATGACGGACGCGTTCTTTTTCCGCAACGTCTTCAACCACTCGCGGAGCTGACCGGCGAAATCCACATCATCGAGCGCAAGCCATCCTTCGTCGACGATGATGAGGGTCGGACTGCCGTCGAGACGGTCGCCAATGCGGTGAAATAGATAGGCAAGTACTGCGGGCGCCGCGCCAGTTCCAATCAATCCTTCCGTCTCGAATGCCTGGACGGAGGCCTCGCCGAGGCGCTCGAACTCCGCGTCAAGCAGTCGGCCGTAGGGACCGCCAAGGCAATATGGTTGCAAGGCGCGCTTCAGAGCCGTCGACTGAAGAAGCACTGAAAGTCCCGTCAACGTCCGTTCCGCGCGGGGTGCAGAGGCCAGGGAGGTCAGCGCCGACCACAGAAGGTCCTTCGCCTCCGGCGTAATGTCGACCTTCTCGCGGGTGAGGATTGAAGCAACCCATTCGGTGGCCCAGCCTCTTTCGGCCGGATCGTCGATCCAGGCCAATGGCTGCAGCGCGACCGGCCCCGTCGCATCTTGCGACAGCACTCCACCAAGGTCGTGCCAATCTCCATCCATCGCGATCGCGGCCGCGCGGATCGAACCGCCGAAATCGAACGCGAAGACTTGGGCGTTGGGGTAGCGGCGGAACTGCAGCGCCATCAGCGCCAGCAGAACCGATTTTCCGGCACCGGTCGGGCCCACAATCAAAGTGTGTCCGACGTCTCCGACGTGAAGCGAGAAACGGAAGGGGTTCGCTCCCTCTGTTTTGCCATAAAACAGGGGCGGACCCTTGAGATGATGGTCCATCGCCTCGCCGGCCCACACGGCTGATAGGGGAATCATGTGCGCGAGATTAAGTGTCGAGATCGGCGGCTGCCGGACGTTCGCGTACACATGTCCGGGCAAGCTGCCGAGCCAAGCCTCGACAGCATTGATCGTCTCGATCATGCAGGTGAAATCGCGCCCCTGAATCACCTTTTCGACCAGCCGTAGTCTCTCATCGGCCGAACGCGGGTCTTGGCTCCAAACCGTCACGGTTGCCGTGACGAGGGCTTCACCAATCTGGTCAGCCCCCAGCTCCTGGAGCGCAGCGTCGGCATCCATAGCCTTGTTCTGCGCGTCGGTATCGAGAAGCGAGGACACCTCGTTGGTCATCACTTCTTTGAGGATCGCCGCGATCGATTTGCGCTTGGCGAACCATTGGCGCCTGATTTTCGTCAGTAGTTTTGTGGCATCGGTTTTGTCGAGCATGATAGCCCGCGTCGACCATCGGTACGGAAATGCCAGACGGTTGAGGTCGTCAAGAATGCCGGGCGTGGTCGCGGTCGGAAATCCGACGACTGTCAACACACGCAGGTGTGCCGCGCCCAGCATTGGCTCGAGCCCGCCCGTCATCGGCTGGTCCGCAAGCAGCACGTCCAGATACATCGGGATTTCCGGCACACGAACCCGATGCCTTTTCGAGGAAATCGTCGAGCGGAGGTAAGTCAGCGTCTCCGAGTCATCGAGCCAAGCGCATTCCGGCATGACCCCCTCGACGAGTTGCAGAACGCGATCGGTTCGATCGACGAACCCACCGAGAACCTCGCGCGCGTCGCTGCTCGGAGCGCGATTACTGCCTTCATATAGAAGCCGTTCGGCTCTCGCCGCGTCCTCTACCGGTGGCAGGTACAGAAACGTCAGGTAATAGCTCGACTGGTAATGGGCGCCCTCCTCATCGAACTGCGCCTTCCGCTCCGCATCGACCAGCGCGGACGCCACATCCGGAAACGAGTTCAGCGGATAGACTCCAGCGGAATGGCGCTGCGCCTCCACGAACACCGCCCAGCCGGAACCCAGACGACGCAACACGTTGTTCAGCCGGCCCGCGACGGCGACGAGTTCGGCCGGTACAGCACTGTCGAGATCCGGTCCGCGGAATCTGGCTGTCCGCTGGAATGAGCCATCCTTGTTCAGGACGATCCCCTCATCGACCAGGGCCGCCCACGGCAGAAAATCGGCAAGCCGCGTATTCGATCGGCGATATTCGGCAAGATTCATCATGGAAGGCTCTAAAGGCTGAGATGAGCCGGAACCCGCAGATGGCGGCGCACGACCTCGACGAAGGCGGGATCGCGTTTGGCGGCCCAGACGGCTGCGGCATGGCCGATGGCCCAGAACAGCAGGCCCGCGATCCACAGACGCAGTCCGAGTCCAAGAGCCGCGGCAAGCGTCCCATTCACGATGGCGACAGCGCGAGGCGCTCCCCCCATCAGGATCGGTTCGGTCAACGCACGGCGCACTGGCGTGACGAACCCTGCAACTGGCTCGTCCATCAGATCACCATGCCGCCGCCGAAGGAGAAGAACGACAGGAAGAAGCTCGAGGCTGCGAAGGCAATCGAAAGCCCGAATACGATCTGAATGAGCCTGCGAAAGCCGCCGGACGTATCGCCAAACGCAAGCGTTAGGCCTGTGACCACGATGATAATGACAGCGATGATCTTCGCGACCGGTCCTTCAACCGACTGCAGGATTTGGTTCAGCGGTTGCTCCCATGGCATGTTGGAGCCCGCAGCTCGGACAGGTGAGCCCGCAAGCATACCCATCGCCGCTGCGAGCAGCCAAGTCGCGCGCGGCGAGATTGAAAATGGAAAGCTCATGTCAAGTCTCCTGCTGGTGAGAGGCTGTAATCGCCGGTCGCCCCAAGGCCGTCGACACGTGCAAGCTCGGTGAGCCGGCGGGCGGCGCCGCGCCCGGAAAGGACAGCAATGACGTTGATGGTCTCGGCGATCAGCGCGCGCGGTACCGTGACGACGACTTCCTGAATGAGCTGCTCGAGCCGGCGCAACGCGCCGAGCGCGGTGCCCGCATGGATGGTGCCGATGCCGCCGGGGTGCCCCGTTCCCCAGGCTTTGAGCAGATCGAGCGCTTCAGCGCCTCTAACCTCGCCGATAGGAATACGATCTGGGCGCAGTCGAAGGGAGGAGCGCACAAGATCCGAAAGCGTGACCACCCCGTCCTTGGTGCGCAGCGCGACGAGGTTCGGCGCCTTGCATTGCAATTCGCGAGTGTCCTCGATTAGAACCACGCGATCGCTGGTCTTCGCGACCTCCGCAAGCAAGGCATTGGTAAGCGTCGTTTTTCCCGTCGAAGTACCGCCGGCGACCAAGATGTTCTTGCGTGCGCCGACAGCCAGACGCAGAGCAACTGCCTGCTCAGGCATTATGATGCCCGCGGCAGTATAATCGTCGAGCGTGAATACCGCGACCGCGGGCTTGCGGATAGCGAAGGCTGGCGCGACCACGACAGGCGGCAATAGTCCTTCGAACCGCTCTCCAGTTTCGGGTAGTTCCGCAGAAATGCGCGGCGCAGCGGCATGGACCTCGGCACCGACATGATGCGCCACCAGGCGGATGATACGCTCTCCATCTGTCGCGGAGAGCTGCTCACCGGTTTCGGTCAGGCCGCCTGGCAGCCGGTCGATCCATAGCCGTCCATCGGGATTCAGCATCACCTCGACGATTGCCTCGTCTTCAAGGTAACGAGCGATAGCGGGCCCTAGTGCACTGCGGAGCATTCGCGCACCGCGCGAGGTCACCTCCGATTGAAACGAATGGATTTCCACTGCCCGCCCCCGCCGACCGAGGGCAGAACAAGCAGCGCCCTCAGATGGGGATGATTAGAAAAGGCAGAAATAGACCGGGATCAACAAGGGTGTTGCCGCGTTCGTAGCCTGGCGTATGAAAAGAAAGGTTGGGAGTGGCTCACAGCAGGTTCCGGACCCATGCCGTATACGATCATCCTCGAATGTGACATGAACCGCAAAAGATCGGCGTCACCGTTCCGCTCCTTCAAGTGGCTCCAGGATGGCGGTGTCCGCCGACGGCACCATCGACTCGTGCCAGTCGCCTGAAGGCTCTCGCACGAACGACGGTGTAGTCGTCCGGCCAAGACGACGGATACTGGGCCAAATGAACCATGCCAACGCCAGCACCTGGAAGCCAACACTGGCACCAAATGCCATCCGGTAGGCGACCACTGGGTAATGGCCATCCTGCGGCAGCCATTGCCCAAGGATGAGGCCAGTGCTCCATTGGACCACGAAGGCCCATCCAAAATGAAGAAGGTTTAAGCCGCCATTGGCACGGGCGCCAAGTTCAGTTGGGAAATAGTCGGCTATGATCGCGTAGCTGAGGACGGAGGCCGCTCCCACGACTGACACGACAGACCATGGTAACAGCGAAGGGAACGGCAGACGCAGAATCAGCGCAAGCTCCGCCGCAACAAACACCACCGCCAGTGCGGCAAACAAGACTTCGGTTTGGACCCTACGTCGACGCAACCGATCCGCGACGATGCCTAAAAGCGACGCACCAACGCTGATCCCTAGCGCCATAACGAAAAGGTGCGTGGCCAAGCTCGGCCGATCCAGTCCTTCCACGTCTGTAAGCCAGGGCGCCGCCCACAAGGCCTGGAGGGCCCAGGCTGATCCGACGCAGGATGCAGAGAGAGGCGCTATTCGCCAGAAGCGCCGATTCAAATAGATTTCTTTGAGAGCGCGCGAGTGAGAGTGCTGGCTCTGAGCCGGTGGACTGTCAGGAACCAACAGGTAGATCAGCGCGGCCACCCCGCCAGTTGCCACGGCCAGGAGTTCGAACAACCCCCGCCAACCTATCCAGCCCAGCAGGACGTCGGCGGGCGCGGTCGCGGTTACGGCCCCGAGCGAGCCCAGCATGACCATGTAGCCATTGACCAGCGCGACCCGCTCTCTCGGAAACCATACGATAATCGCCTTCAGCCCGGCCATCAAGGAGGCCGCAACGCCGAGTGCGATCAACGCGCGGGCGAGCAAGAGCGGGACAAATGCCGTTGATGTGGCAAATAAGCCCGCACCCGCGGCAGCAATTGACATCAGCCCGCTCTGAACCCGACGCGGTCCGAACCGGTCCAGGAGGGTGCCAATAGGAATCTGGGCAGCCGCGAAGACCAGGAAATACACCGATGTCAGCAGCCCGAGCTCTGCCGCATCGAGACCGAGGTCACTGACAAGTGGACCAGAGATCAGCGTATTGATCGTCCGGAATAGATAGGAAAGGTAGTAACCGGCCGCGAACGGCAGAAACACACCCGCGATTAGGCGCCAGGTCGGAAGGCGTCGCGCGATCCCCCACATTTGACTGTCGAATCGATCGCCCTTCGCGCGTGGCGCGCTAGGCTCGACCTTACCGGCCGTCTCAGCAGAATTTGTTCGGCAGGTTCCGAAAATTGGGCTGCCGTCCTCCCGGACGGCAGCCGTTAACTCGGAGTTCGGGACCTCAGCGGCTATCGGAGGCGCCTCTTGATCGGCTGTTCTCGAACTCTTCGAAGTATCCTTCTGACTTTCAAGCAGGGATCCCGCGACGTTGGGCACGGTTAGCCCGCTGATCGTTTCCTGGATCAGTGATCGGCCGAGACGAAAGCGGCTGTCGACTTGCCCGGCGAGAACCGTGGGCCGGTCATGATCGATCTGACACGCTTCGCGCTGCTGCGACTGCGGCATCGGCGGGACGGTCAGGCGGTACCGGACGTGAAGAGCGGCAGTTTCGCCGATGATGCGGAGCTCGTGTTCAAGACGCTCAAGCTGTTTGCTGATCCGATCGAGATGCCCATGGGCGATGTCTTCGCCGCTTGGCACTGGATCAAGGTACCGTTCAAGAGCCGCCTCTACGACCATCCTCTTACCTGCGCTCGAGTGCTCCATTGTGGCCTTAAGCTGTTCGAACAGCTGCTCGGAAAGCTGGACGCATACCTTTCTTGTCATTGCGAACCTCACTAAGGAGCGCATCTCGTCAGCTGTTTGCGCGAGTAGCTCCGTCGAGCGCAGAATTGCGGTCTCTGCACGGTCGCGCAGAGTGCAAACCTAGCTATCACTCGGACTGGATGCATTGCCCCGTTGATACGGCGCCTCACAAAGGACAGGGCGATCGCTGCTTCAAGAGTGCAAGGCCCCTCATCGTAGGCGGGCGTGAGGAAAGAAAGGATCGGCCAGTTTTCTGGCGGGATAAGAACAGCTGACGTGAAAGGAAATGCCCAGGTCCATCAGTCGCCGATATCATCCGATGCGCCGCGCAAAATGTCCGCAGGGATCTCGCGCAAATAACTCTGGCCCTTCTGCAGGCGACGCCCCAAGGTCTCAACGAATCCCTCAAACCGCTCGCGGCCCTTGATCTGTGCGGCTGTCTGAGCCTCGTTCGGCAACGGCGGTGTGATCGTCAGCCAAAAGCGCACGAACAGGGCCAACGTCTCGGCCGTCACACCGACGTCACGCTCGAGCCTCTGCATTTGACGCGACAATCGGTCAAGACGGCGGACGAAGGCCGCTTCTCTTCGGTCAGCTCCGTCGGGCGACAGAAAGGAGTTGACAGCCGCCTCGACGATTGCCGAACGAGAGAGATCCTTGCGATCCGCAAGATCGGAAATCTGCTTCAGTAACTCGGGCGGGAAATACACGTTCATGCGATTGCGCATGGAACCTCACAGATCGATACCGTCGTTCGGGTCGAGAGCTACTTGGCGGACGACACCGCGCATCTGTTGGCAGAGAAGCCGGGATTGACGAACGGCGTCATCGTCGTCCTCGAGAACGGCGAACTCTTCCGCTGGCGTCACGTCAGTCGTCTCCTTGACGATGGCGATATGATCTGGAAGCTCAGGCTCGCGGCGAAGACCCGTGTTGGCGGCATCCGATTGGGTCTGCTCGGCCTCCACAGCCAAGTTGGTCGGCACGAGCGGCCTAAGATTAGACCAACCGTCCTCGCGCGAAGACCGCGGCAACCCGGCCGAATCTGGCGGCGCGAGAACTCGTTCCGTGAGGCGTCTGTCTTCGTAGTAACGTACCTTCTTGGCTCGGATCGGTGGCGTACCCGCCACCATCACAATCTCATCGGTCGGAGGAAGCTGCATCACCTCGCCAGGCGTCAGCAGCGGCCTTGCGGTCTCTTGCCGCGAGACCATCAGGTGCCCAAGCCAGGGATTGAGGCGGTGACCAGCATAGTTCTTCATGGCTCGCATCTCGGTCGCGGTGCCGAGCGCGTCCGAGACACGCCTTGCTGTCCTTTCGTCGTTCGTCGCGAAGCTCACACGGACATGGCAATTGTCCAGGATTGCGTTGTTTGGACCGTAGGCTTTCTCAATCTGATTCAGCGATTGCGCGATCAGGAAGGCCTTGATCCCGTATCCGGCCATGAAGGCGAGTGCAGATTCGAAGAAGTCGAGGCGCCCCAATGCCGGAAACTCGTCCAGCATCATGAGAACGCGATGCCGGCGGACCTTGGCCTGCAGCTCTTCCGTGATGCGGCGGCCAATTTGATTCAACACCATACGGATCAGCGGCTTCGTTCGGGAGATGTCGGATGGCGGTACCACAAGGTATAGCGTGGTCGGACGATGATCTGCGATCAGGTCCGCAATCCGCCAATCGCATCGGCTTGTCACCTCGGCGACGACCGGATCCCGATAGAGCCCGAGGAACGACATCGCGGTCGAGAGCACCCCAGAGCGCTCATTCTCGGATTTGTTCAGGAGCTCCCGCGCCGTTGAGGCAACGACCGGGTGCGATCCCTCCTCGCCCAAATGCGGCGTCGTCATCATCGCCTTCAAGGTTGCCTCGATCGGCCGCCTAGGATCCGACAGAAAGGCGGCGACACCGGCCAGCGTCTTGTCGCGCTCTGCGTAGAGCACATGCAGGATTGCTCCGACCAGCAAAGAGTGGCTGGTCTTCTCCCAGTGGTTCCGCTTGTCGAGAGAGCCTTCGGGATCAACAAGAACGTCGGCGACATTCTGGACGTCCCGGACCTCCCACTCTCCGCGGCGAACCTCGAGGAGCGGGTTATAGGCTGAAGATCTGGCGTTCGTCGGATCGAACAACAGTACCCGGCCATGGCGCGACCGAAAGCCAGCCGTCAGTTGCCAGTTTTCGCCCTTAATGTCGTGTACGATCACTGACTCTGGCCAGGTCAGCAGCGATGGAACTACGAGGCCGACGCCCTTGCCCGAACGGGTCGGCGCAAAGCAAAGCACGTGTTCCGGTCCGTCGTGGCGGAGGTAGTCCTTGGCAAGCCTACCGAGAACGACCCCGTCAACACCTACCAGCCCGGCCTTCCTCACCTCGTTCGGGTCCGCCCACCGCGCCGATCCATAGGTCTCTACATTCTTGGCTTCGCGTGCCCGCCAGACCGACATCCCGATGGCGACCGCGATCGAAAAAAGACTCCCCGACGCGGCGATGTAGGCGCCTTCCACGAAGATGCTAGGCGCATAGGCATCGTAGACAAACCACCACCAGAAGAAGGCATGTGGGTAGTAGAGCGGAAAGCCATGTACCGTGAACCACGGTTGCCCCAGCTCTGGCTGGTAGGCCAACCGCCAGGCGGTCCACTGTGTGGCTCCCCAGATTGCGAGGAGCACGATCGTTCCCACGATGATGATCTGTCCCCATAGAATCTTGGTTCCGGACATGCCGAGTGCTCTTACTTCTGTTCGGGCCGGATCGCGTCGGACTAGAGTCCAAGATCTCGTTTCCGACCGAAGCTCCATTCGATGCCACCGGCGTCTTTGGCGGTACCGGTGACATGTCGGCCGATCCTTTTCTCGAGCTCGCGCGACCAAGGCACGAGCTGAAAGCCCAACCCGTCGTCGATCATTGCAAAGCGGCCTGAGGTCATCGTCACACGCTGCCGGTACGTGCCCGACACTTGCTCACCGACGGCCGCCTTCCGTTGCGGCAATCCCGTCTCGGCAGCGATCCTAGATCCGACTGCATCGAGTTCTCGACGGCGCAAGGTATTCAAGAGATCGCGCTGGAAAATGATGCGTTGGCCCTGCCGTCTTCCTAAACCTGTTGCGGCGAGATGCTCAGCTCTGGCCTGCATCGCGTCCCGCGCCTCGCGGCCGAACCCACTGAGCGCAAGTGGCATGGGTTCTCGCTCGACAAGGCGATGGTCAAGCCAGGTCGCACCTTGCGCCTTGATCTGAGCCGCGAGGTCGAAATCCGATCGGTTCGCAAGCAGTCGCGTCGGCTGCAGTTCCTCGGCAGCTCCAAATTCCCGGATCTCGACAATCCCTCCGACTGGCGGCGCATGTTCGAAGGCCTCAACACCTCTAAAGCGAACGTGATGGACACGGCCGTCAGCGGCATCGATCAACGCATATGCCTCACCGGTCAGCTCGTTGTGAAGTCCCGTTCCGACCAGCCGTCCGAGGATCGGCGCTGAAGATTTTTCGCCCTCGATAACGAAGTCGGCAACGCTGCGCTCTTGCCCACGCTCCACATAGGCGCGATGCATGGTCTTGATGATGTCACCGCGCATGCCGAGATCGCGGAGGTGGCGCTCGGCTTCAAGCCCCACCATCCATTCGCCGGGGGAGGCCGAGGAGGCCAGCCCCATTTTTTGGAGATGCTGGAGGCGCCCGATCATGAGGCGACGGACTTCGGGATCGAAGGTAGCAGGATTGTCAGGACGGAGGTCGATGTAGCCCGTTTCATCGGCGGCGAGGCGAATTTCGCGATCAAGCCGCGTCCAGCGCTCGGCGGAAACCTCCCGTTCAAGAGCATTGCGAACCTCGTGCTCCGGTTTGGGTCCGAGCTCAATCGAGACCAGCTGTTCGGCACGCGAGCGCAAACCGCGACTGATGTAGTCGCGGGAGATCACGAGATCGCCGCCTGTCTCGTCCACCCCACGAATAAGCAGATGGATGTGAGGATTGTCTGTGTTCCAGTGATCGACGGCGATCCATTCGAGCCGGGTGCCTAAATCCGGTTCCATATGCTTGGCCAGGTCACGCGTGAATGATTTGAGGTCGGTCAGGTCGCTGGCGTCCTCCGGCGAGATGATGAAGCGAAAATGATGCCGGTCCTCCTTGCATCGGGCAGCGAAGCTAGCACCATCGACGTGATCGCTCTCCGCATCGAACATCGCGGCCTCTTGCCCGCTTCGGCTCACGCCGTCGCGCTTCAAATAGACGAGATGAGCGTTCAGCGGCGCAGATCGGAACGCACGTCCCTGATGACGCACCACGCGCGCTTTCACGGTGACGCGACGCGTCGGGCTGAACAGGCGATCACGGCTGAAATGGATTCGGCCGCGCCCGAACGTCGAGCGTCCGCGACCTGAAGCGCACCGATAGACCCCTGCGTGAGTCGAGGTGTGGCCAGCCCTCATTGCCGCACGCAGCACCTGGTTGATGAAGCTCTTCTGCTTTGGCGTCCGTGTGCTGCGGATTCGCCCCGGTCGGATGCGGAGATCGCTATCGCGCGCAATCATGCCAGGTCCTCCGCCGATGCAAGAAAGCCAGGAGTGCCGAAGGCAGTCTTGAATTTGCTCGTGAATTCGAAAGGCGCGGCACGCGTCACGACCGGCCGGCACGGAAGAACGCATGCCATGACAATGGCTTGCGGCTCGACGGGCGAGCCCCTTTTATCTTGCCGTCGTGCTGTCGTGCCTCCCTCCTGTCCTCTCGTTTCCGCCAACTTCCCTCTACCGCTTCCCATCGCTCGTCGATTCACGCAGTTGCTCATCGTGTGCCTCCAACATCGGATCTCGCGATGAACAGACCTGTCCCTGTGGGAATCATGGACGATAGAGGGTGAACACCTGAAGAAGCGAGTGCCCCGTTCGCGACGCTTCTAGCCTGCTCCCAATCCGGACGACTCTTGTGTTCCGATCGCCTGACAAAGAACGGGGCGGTGGTCCAAAGGACCTCGCGACAGGAGCGACGGGAAGCGAGCTCAACTGCCAACAAATTTGCGAGATGGCTGACATAGGCTTGAGTCTCGACTGGCAATGGGGCGCCGGCGAGATGCCTTTCGTAGCGTGCTGGCCCAGCATTGTATGCTGCAAACGCACCGGGCATGCCATACCTGTCGCGCAGTTCCGCCAGATATGCCGTGCCGGCCAAAATATTGTCGCGAGCGTCGTAGGGATCGTTGCCGAGATCGTGCCGCCGACGAAGATCCGCCCAGGTCTTTGGCGTGATTTGCATCAATCCCATTGCGCCTTTCGACGATTTGGCACGCACGTCGCCGGCGCTCTCCAGCCGGATCACGGATCTGATCCAGCGCACGGGCACTGCGAACCGTTGTGAGGCTTCTACAATGAATAGCGCAAACGCATTGCTGACCTGTTCCTCGGCTGGCTGGCCAGCAGATTCTTCCCCGGCAACAGCGGCACTGCCGCAGACCGTGAAAACGAACAGCAGCGGCACGACAGCCCAGACGAGCGCTCCCGACCCAGCCAAGCATGCCACCGTGCTCACGCCCGTCCAGGGTAAAGCTGCTTCGCGCCGGCCGTTCGGCCGCCCTGGACCGCCGCTGCGCACGTCGGCCTTGCAGACATTGGTCGGGATGGAGGAATGGTCCCTCAATTGATCGAACAGAGGAATGGCGCGCTGGCCACATGAAACACGCACGATCACTCCTCCCACGTCCACATGGGAAAGGCACGGCCGATGACAGCCGATGCGGGCAGAAAACCAAAATACCGGCCATCGAGTGAATCATCCGACTGCCAATTCATGAGAAAGAGTTCGGCGTCCCCGACCACGCGGCACCCGTCCCACTTGGGCAGCGGTCGGCCGCGCCCGTCGCGATCCCTCGCCTCGCCCACCGCAATCCCGTCGACCGAAATCGTGAGTCCGGTTCTGCAGACCGTCTGTCCTGGAACCGCTAGCACGCGTTTGAGCATCGGGACGCCCGAGGGCAGATAGCCGTTCAGGTCGAGAAAGGTCGCGAGCGGCTCCGGCGGCAGAACGGCGACCAGCTCCGTGACGAAGAGCTTTTCCAGGGGCCGCAAGCGATAGAGGCCGATCGGGACACTCGCAGACCCATTCCAGATGTAGAGTGGATTTGATTCGAGCACCATTGTCGTTATCAGCGCAGCAGCGGCCCCACACATCGCTATCATGATCTTCAGCTTGCTGATCATCGCATGACTCTCCGCCGGTGAAGCCAAGCCTGATGTCGCGCTTTCGTGTACGGACGCGGGCTCTCATTCACAGAGAGGCGGTTGTGAACGTGATGCCAATGATCAGGAGCAACATCGGCTGGATCAATGTCGAGCGCCTCAATCGCATCAATCATCTGCAACACCCGCTCGACCCTCAGCCAACCGGAAAGCCGTAGCAGGATTTCCCCTCCAGGCTTCACATAGGGTACGGTTGAGCAGCGCTGCCCCGGTGCAACTGCGCGCAAGATGTCAATTCGTGAGATGACCGTTCCAAAGTCGTTCGATGTCCAGCGGACAAAGGCGAAGATGCTGCGCGGCGCAAATGACAGGATACGGCGGTGACGATCGACCTTTTTTTCTTCGATGATGCGACCGAACCGGATACGGTTTTCGATGCGCCTCTCAAGCCACAGGACTTCCACTTGCGTGAGATCGCTCATGCGTCAGCTCTTCCGTTGTGGAGGCAAGCGCTATCCGTCGAAGCCCTGGATGCGGACCAGTGCGGCGGCGGGGCAGAGATGTAAATCTTGGTACGGTTCGTCGACCGCCGTTGCCTGTCGATCGGAACGACGCAAAAGACATCGTACAGGCACGGACCGGCTGGTTCCGGACTGTCCACGTCAAGTCGGAGGGCGTACAGACCCTGCAGGCGCTGCTGGTCCGGCGCAGGGCAATACTCGGCGGGGTGCTGCCCATGGAGAACATGATCCGCGGCCTGTTGCGCCCGTTTTACCTCAAAGTCGGCAGGATCTCGGTCGACCGCCTTGACGCGCGGGTGCACGAGATCATGGCCGGGAAGAAGAAACTTGAGGCGGTTGTCGCGTCGCTGGTCCACGCCCGAAACGCGATGCCGCCGCGATTGGCCGAACTGCAGCGCCCGGCGCTGATGGCGCGCCCGCACACCATACTGCTGCTCAAGATCCGGATCGGCGGCACGACCTTCCAGTTTGACGCCGGCAACAGGCGCGGCCGGGGCGCGGCGTCCACTCAAGGACCTCCGCGACCCGGCCCCTTCCATGAGGGACTTCGCCTTCCGCCACGGCGGAGCGGCGTCTTTCGAGGAGGCGGAGCTGTGGGTGAGACCGGAACTTTTGTTGCCGGCGGCTTTGAGCCCCTCATTGAGGTCATCACGAATGGCGCAGCTTAGCGTGAGCGCCCATTTTGCAGCTTCCAGCATGCTGTGGGCATCGTGCCCACCACGGATATTGCAGAGTTCTTCTCGCCGCGTGCGCTGCCGCAAGGGAAAGTGACGAACACGACGCAGCGATGTCGATATTGATGATCGCGAGCGCTTGCGTGCGACTGCGAAGGCACGCGTGGCTTCGACAGAAGAATCGGATTGCAGAAGGGCAGCGCGCGAGAGAGAGAACGCGCATGAGGCATCCTCACCAGAGCGGCGCACGACTTGTTCACAACGTACTGATTCACAACAAGAAGTTAGTGTCAGTATGTTAGTAACGTTACAGCGACCGCAAAGCGCTGAAAAACAGGCACTTGAGCTCGATTTCGGTCCTCGATAGCACGAGGATTCGGTCCTCGATAGCACGAGGGGCGCAGTCCCCGATAGCACGAGTTGATTCACAGGCCGTCCTCCGAGATTGGAGTGAGACCGCGCCCGCGAAGTCCTTGGGTGAGCGGGCCGATCGGGGTGCACGCGAACTTCAACCGCTCAGCGCCGGTCCGATCGCGGGTGAGCAAGAGCCGGTAGCCGGGCAATGTCTGACGCTGGACAATCTGCCGTACGTCGTATGCAAAATGCTTGAGCGGCGAGAGGCTGCCGGACTTGGCATGGAGGTGCACAAGGTCAAAACTCCAGCCGCCGACCTGGCGGCCACCGTGCTTGCGCACGAGCCGATAAAGCCAGCGCTCAAGTCCGCCTGTCAGATCGAAGTAAGTGCGATCGATCGTGAGCACGAGCGAGTCGTCGATAACGCCTGCATAGAACCAATCGGGGAGGATCAACTCCAGCCCGCGCGCGCTCCCGTTTGCATCGGCAGTTTCTTTCCACTCGTTGATCCATGAGAAACGATGTCGCCGCCGCTCAGCAGGTTGACGGATCGATGTCAGCACCGTCGTTGACTGCAACCTGTCGAGACCCGCCTTCAGCCGATCATAGTCTCGCGCGCCTGTCCCGCGGCCGGCAAACGTCAGAATCTCGTAAGGCGTTGCAGCCATGAGGCGTGAAGTCTTCAAGCCCGCATCGCGTGCTTCGACGATCTGGGAAGCTGCCCAGATCAGAACATCTGCATCCCAGATGGTGGCCATACCGTGCTCCGGCACAGCTTCAACGCGAATTGCTATTGTCCCGGCGCGGAAATCGATCGGCACGATCCGCTTCGTTTTCGCGAGCGAAAAGAATGGATACGCCATAAGATCCTGGGTGTCCCGGTGCGCGAGATCGCCAGGCAGCGCTCGAAACAGCTGGAGTTGGTCTCGCTCGGAGTGATGTTTAAGTCGCATCGCAAGCTCCCCCGATGCTCACCGGCGTTCTTGTCCCGCATACGGGCGCAGGGTCGGGTGCTTCTTGGCCGGCAGTACAGCCCCCTTGCCGGGATCGGAAGTTGATGTCCTGGAGCCGAGATCGGCCCAAGCTTTCAGATCATCCAACGCGTAGACGACGCGACCGCCAATCTTGCGATAGGTCGGGCCAGTGCCGTATGTACGGTGCTTTTCAAGCGTGCGACCGGACAGGCCGAGATAACGCGCCGCTTCTGCCGTACGCAGAAAGCGTGGGGGTAGGCCGGCCATTGGATCGGGCATTAGATAGCTCCTGGATGACAGCACGCTGCGCACGGCAGCGCCGCCGTGCGTGTGGTCATTATGGAGGAGCTTGTTTTCGGAGCGGGATGCCGAATATTGAGGGGCCGATTTTCGATACCCCAAGCTGAGAGCGCTAGCTCTCTACGTCCAGCTCATGGAAGTCAGCCATATCCACCCTGCATCAGTGCCAGGCCCCGTCGGCGCTCTCATCTGTTCGCTGGCCACTGGGGCGCACCGAAACGGGGCAAACGGGAGTTTTTAGATGCGCCGAAGGGCGGGGTTTACCCGGCGCATGCTGCATTCGCGCGGCATTCTCCTGCTCAGCGATGGAGGCCGGCCACAGTCAAACGAATTTGAGCCTCTATGGCTTTCCCTTTCCGTCAGGTCCGCTTTTCGAAAGCCGCGCCTGGAATACTGAAGAAACCTTGAACGGCCTACGTTGGGGACAGAATGAAGATCGATCCACGAAGCATTGAAGTCGGCTGGCCGTTGCCCCGAGTGCACAAACCAGCTCACCAGCGCACGCGTCCGCCAATCAACCAGCCTTCGAGTGTCAGCTAAGTGAGTTGCGGCCAATCCAGCAAACATTGGATCCCGCTGCCATTTTGACAGATTCGGAGACTGGGGCCGCCTGCAATGACGAGCCGCGATGCGCGAGTGCACCCTGTCCGAGAAGCCGATCGCTGCCTGGCGATATCATATGTCAGGGGATGCGCCGAACTTGCTGCATCGCTGGCCGGGGCGAATGTCGAGGTGCTCAGGAGTGAGATCGGGCTGGCTGAGCAACGATCAACACGGTGGCCTGCAATGACCGGATCGCTCGTCAGCAGTGTGGATACCGACAGCGTTTTCAAGACGGTGCTGGCATCGTCCTATGCAGCTGCACCGTTTTCAGAACGAGGCGGGATTGCACGCCGCGCCTCGATGGGAGTCAGCACGACGACTATAGGGGGGCCCATTGTCGGCCTCTGCCGACGGCGAACCGTCGCCCGAGATCGCGCGTATCTGGAGTTTCCCCGAACAGCCGGCGCTTACGCCAGCTGCGAACCAGCCCGCCCTGCTTCATAGCAAAGTCGCGACCGCGATCGCCCTGGCGGTCGCAACTGTATCGCATGGGACGCCGAGCGAACGCCTCGGGCGCAGATCGAGTGGTCGATGCGAGCGGGTCATCCGGCGACGAGGGATACTCGCTGACCACTGGACAAAACGAAGCGCCCCGCCCGATGAACCGGGCGGGGCTTCGGCGGATCGACCTCAGTAGCCGTTCTTGCGCGGCCGCGACCAGAGCAGCGTATAGCCTTCGCCGGCTTCATCGTCGAACAGGTTCGCATAGATCGGCGCGTTGAACGACGGATCATCGAGCTTGAGTGACAGGTAATCCCGGCCCTCCTCGGAGCGCTTTGACCAGGCCGCTCCGATCT
>Ga0099824_1005590_pt1 | contig 17637 bp, 4 predicted proteins | sample SiratrowhiteBW_FD_76837 | JGI IMG/M metagenome (GOLD analysis project Ga0099824, IMG submission 76837) | Root nodule microbial communities of legume samples collected from California, USA - Siratro white BW | ecosystem: Host-associated > Plants > Roots > Nodule | place: USA: California... | reverse complement strand
TCATATTGAGACAGCTAGTGGAGAATTAGTTGCGGTCCAAGGAGAGGGCTCAATTGTTTTTTCAAAAAAATTAAAATTAGAAAATTGTCTCTATGTTCCTGCACTATCATCAAAATTACTTTCTATAAGCCAAGTTACAAAAGAATTAAATTGTGTGGTTCTCATGTTTCCTACTTTTTGCCTTTTACAAGATATTCTTCCGAAAGAGATCATTGGATGTGGTACTGAACGTGGGGGTTTTTACTACGTTGATGAGGTTGCTCACAAGGGACATGTCATGCTTGCTCACGGAACAGTTACAAGACAACTCTGGTCATGGCATAGACGTTTGAGACATTCTTCATTTGGGTACCTTAAGATTTTATGTCCTAGTTTATTTACTAGTAACACTGAGCCCATCAAGTGTGAAACTTGTATACAGGCAAAGAATCATAGAGTTACTTTTCCTCCTAACAACAATAAAGTCAATTCTGCTTTTTCATTAATACATTATGATGTGTGGGGTCCAGCTCCTAATTCCCATAATAATCAATTTCAGTATCTTTTGTTATTTGTGGACGATTTCTCTCACATGACATGGGTATATTTTCTAAAACACAAATATAAAGTACTCGATAAGTTCTATGCATTCTATCAAATGATTCACACTCAGTTTGGCAAGAAAATTCAAGTACTTAGATCAGATAATGGTGGAGAATTTGTTAACAAATCAATGTAAGAGCTTTTTAGAGAAAATGATTTAATTCATCAAACTTCCTGTCCAAACACACCCTGCCTATCTTTTGAACAGGTTACCCTCTCAGACCCTTAACCACATAACACCTTATAGATCCTAGCTACTCAAACTAATATCCCTCTTGTCCAAATGTTACCACTACGAATTTTTGGGTGCTCTGTGTTCGTTCATATTCCCAAAGCTAACAGAACCAAATTTGATCCATGTGCTGAGAAATGTGTCCTTGTTGGATATGCTACACATCAAAAGGGGTATCAATGTTAGAACCCAATTACTCATCATGTATATGTGACTATGGATTGTGAACTTTTAGAATCAAAATATTTCTTCAGTAGCCAACTTGATGTTCAGGGGAAGAAAACTAGTGAACCACCAAGTTGGTTAAGTAACCTTAGTTTCCAAGGAATTGTTCCAAAAGATCAAGTAGATGGAGCCAATGAGTATGTCTCTGTCAACGTAGGAGGGACCAACACAACCAATGAGGATCCTTCCGAGAATGTCGAACAAGAGGTAAGTGATCTTTGCTCTACTGAGTTGTCTCCTGTTATGAATGAAGTCACTAATAATGATAGGTTAGCACCAGAACCACAGCCTTTCACACTTCCACCAAGAAGAAACAGAGGGGTACCACCTAACCGATATTCTCCAGAACATGTTCCCCGAAATTCCAAGTATCCTATGAAGACAACCAGAGAAGGAGTGACAGACATTATAAGAGCTTTTCTTATTCCTAAAACAGTTCATGAAGCTAGTAAGAAGGACGAATGGCAAGAAGCTATGAAACAAAGAATCATGTACAACATGACAAAACCAAACACGTTGAAGTGGACAAACACTCCATCAAGGAGAAGATTGAGGATAACAGTATTGAGGTTCCGTTTGTAAAGTCAGAAGACCAGTTGACAGACATTTTCAACAAAGCTGTTGCATGCAAAACATTTACTGGTATCTTCAGTAAGCTAAGCATTGGTGATCTCACTACTCACCTTGAGGGAAAGTATTAGAATATTATTATGAAAACAAATCAGTAAAATATCATAGATAATCAAAAGAAATATCAGAGAATATCAGTAAGAATATCAGAGAGATAATCAAGCGAGTATAAGATAATAACAAATTTTATTTAGAATAATTTCTATATTTAGTTTTCTAGAATTTTGTATTAAGTGAGCTATTGTAAACAGAGAAAAAAACATTCAATAAAAAGACCTTCTTTCATATTATCATATTTTTTGTTTTTTTTTTCATAGTTATCATATCCTTGTTCAACCTTTCTTAACCATCGCAAGAAATAGGTGAGTCTAACTTTTCCATTTTCATCTTTATTTTTATTTTCACATTTAACGCGTATAACATTTTTTTTCTCATACACATTACTGTCAGGATATATCCGTATCCGCACCACTTTTTTATTATTTTAATTATTAATTAAATATTTTTTTAGCAAAAATAAAAATCACGATAAAAACATAATATTATAATATTATCAAATATTAAATGTTGAAAAAATACATGTTTTTTTTAATATTAAATACCAAAAAATTATAACTATTTAAACATAAAATCACATTATTAAATAACAAGGATAAATATCAAATAATTATTAAAAAAACAAAAAAAAAATCATATGTATAATACCTACAATAATAATTTCATTTGTCATCCCTAATGGTATCTTAAAGCAACATTATAATTTACTTATTGTTTTTAAATTTTTTATTAGTGATTATTATTCTTTATCTTTCTCTTGTCATACCATATAACTGGAGTACATATATACTTTGTTTTTTTTTTCTCTTTGACTAAGAACCATTTAGCATTTTGAGTTTTTTAGAATATACTCAGTATCCAACAAATACCAATGCTGTGATTACTTTTGGTCAGTACAAATAAAAGTCTCTCCTATTCTTTAATAATTACCCTATTTATAATTTTATAATTATATATATATATATATATATATAGAGAGAGAGAGAGAGAGAGAGAGAGTTTGGATGATCTTAACTATTTTTGTATTGTTTCTCCGGATTCATGCTTAAATAAAAGGTTACTAAACCCATGCCGTTAAGGACACCACCGACCCAAAGAGCACCCCGGACCCAAAGCGCACCCCAAACCCAATAAGAGAGGTGATTAAAAGAAAAAGATAGAATGAAACAAGAGGTGTCAATAAGATGCCTATACTTGACATTGTTTTTCGCTGTTCAAGAAATAAGACCCCTTTTGTGTCCAGCATACATAAAATTCAGCAAACCCACTTTCACTCGACAAAAACAAAAAAAATGTCCTCTAACAAACTTTTTTACATTGATTGTGCATAAACTATTTACTCAACTTAATTGAAATAATATGGGAAATTCGTGCATACGAAAGTTTTACTCATTCTAAATTTTCTGCGTAAGCACTGCTTCATTTAACAATATTAAAAGTTCAATTCTCGCTCAAACGTAACGTATCCAAAAACCTAATTTAATTCTGATAACTAAATAGTCTCTTTCTTTTCTCCTTTTTGTAATACTCAAAAGAGGCAAGATGCACCCATCAGTAACTTGACGGAAACAAAGTTATTTGACAGATACTCACGAGAAGGGCATAACTACATGCTGTCACTTTGTCGCAAACAGTTGGAAACTACAAATACAATACATTAGAGCAAAATCCATTTAAAAAGACTCCATTTTACGCAATGTGTGATAGCAGCAAGAAAATCAACTACGAATAAGTTTGCAGCACTTGCCTCGTATCCTAGAAGAAACTTAGGGCCCAACACAGAACAGACTCGTTACGAAAGGCTGGCTGAATACAAAGCAAGCTCGTCGATTGCGGCAAACCGAATAAACAACCAGTTGATCGTCAATACAGAAAGTTGGCAAAGCATATATTATTTGACCCAGAAAAAGAGCAACCGAGAATATTAAAAACACAAACAATAATGTTAAATGCACAGATAAGTAAGATTAAACGAATTGAAAGCACAAAACGCGTTCAAATATTAAATGCACGTTCGGCTTATGGTTTTCACACCCCAAACTTTCACATGGAGAATGTAAAAAGAATTCTATCCACAAACAACTTGTTTGAAAAATCACAGATGTGTTTCAAGTGTAAAAACAATTAATTTAATATCTGTGCCGAACCACGAGTTTACGAACTACAAACGAAACACTACTACAGGAAAAGCATAATGGCTAAGGACAGCAGAAAATTATCTTTCTAGACATTAGTTGGCCGTCCATTACAAACTTCAATTTAAAAACCTATATTTTGCCATAAAGCATACGCTTCAAAGCCGCAGCAAACCAGATGCAGCATCATCAAGTCTTACCCACCTTCCTATTTATAAAACTGAGCAAACTTACCGCAATAACTAATACCAATAACAATAAAGGGGTATATTATAATTGGTTTCTTAGTGTGCTCAACATGTACATTTTTGGAGATAAAGGTTTCGTCATTTTCTTACATCAACAACTTTATCAATACAGAACAACCAGGCAACCAGAAAGTTATAGTGGTACTTCCCAAATCTAATTTACTCACATATTGAGAATGTTCAATTACATTTACAAGAGTTAGTTTTTCTTGTGCATGTTTCCACTCCCAATAGGCCAAACGTCTTCTGTTTGCAAAGCGACATTCCAGCAACTGCGGTTACTTTATCAATCTGGTTAATTAATCATCAGAAACGTTCAAACTCAATAAAATTTTATCTTAGTTTCCAAGGGATTCCTTCGAATTTGCCTTCTCCATTGGCTACTAATGCCTTTTTTATGCGCTATCTTTCTATTGTACCTTCAAGTTACACCGATTTTAATATATTTAAAAATATTAAAATTAGTGCAACTTAGACAACACAAAATAACCTGTAGAGAAGCTGGACTCTATTCCTACTCTTTAGCTTATTTCAGAACATCGTCAAACAATACAAGATAGACCTAACACTAGCAGAGCAACCTGATTATCTATGTATTCGTATGTCTCATCATAGTTCTATTTCTCAAATACTCTAACAATGGTATCATCTGTTTGGCATCAAATTTGTCAGAAAAAGACAACCAACAGGATGTGTAGCCCATAAATCAAACAAAATAATAATAATAACAACATAAGAAGATGAAGAAGAACCTTTTATCTTTTCTAGGGTGAGAGTCAAAAGGTTTATATTTCTCATAATACCAACTCTTCTCAAATGAATCATTTAACATAATACAAGTACAGATTGCATAACCAGAGCTCACAAGACATCGACAAATATTTATTAGTACCTTTCACGTGATCAGTTCCATTGTCTACACTACAACAAACCCCAAACCAGTAACTGCAGGAGAGACAGAGAAATTGGTTGTAAAAAGCATGCTACCAAGTATAAAAAACAATGACAGATGAGAATATTATGACAAGTACGAGAGAAGCAAAACATATGCAACTGTCAGCCAATTAAATCTCCTGATTTCTCATACTTTTATCATACCAAGCAAATGAAATAATTTTCGCCCAAAAGTTTCCATCTTTCTTATACTCCATCTTCTCGAATGTCTTTCATTTTCATAAAACTAGCCTACTGATCTTTCAAAAAATTATTGTTTTAAATAACTAACTCACTTTTCACATTCTAGAACTAACTACGTCATGTTGAAAGAATTTTCGACAAATCAGTTCTATAAATATTTACATGGTCATACAAATAATCCAATTTCTCAGTTTCATGCAGATATCAAAATTGTGCTAGCTTATTCTGTGGGTCTCATGATCATGGGTGGAACAAGAAGGAAAGAGCAAAATATAAGGAACTATATCAATGTAAAATGACTCAGCACAGCAGTTGTTGTATACACAGTAAATCGTTGTTTTGCACAAATTACTAGTACAAACAAATATTAAATGAAGTACCAATTTGAAAGAATACAAGGGAGTCAAGATGATGATCGGATGGTAGTTGATTGAAATCAATGGTAAACCAGTCATGTACCACTTATCTGAACCCCAAGGAAGCAGGAAGGACAAATCATTCTTTGACCGGAACTGAATCAAACCTATAAGATTAATGCATAACAATGCCATAAAGATATTCCCATACCTCGAAAAACTGGAAAACACTATATTGACCTGTCTTCATACTTACATTTAACACCAGTATATTGTTGGTTCCTAAAAGAGAATCAATGGGAAACAATACAAAAAAAAATGTTCAAATGTCATGAAAAAAAGCTGTATTTACAATATTAACTCACATCAAAACTGGATGTCCAAGATCCCTTTCATGTGAGGAGAGAATTGGTTATAGGAAAAAGAAGGACCAAGCTATAATAATGGCATATATCTTATTTGTGCAAGATGGTCCAGCAACAAAATGTTGCAGCCATATTAAACAAATTCTAACTTTGCATAAAAGATTTGACAAATGTAGTGAAAGGCTAGAAACAAAGTAGCAAACAACATAAACTAAAAGTATTTTGTACCATCCTTCGTGGACAGAAATTCACAAGCCAGTTAAATGATTAAAATTTGCTTTTGAAAACCTTTAGTGACCTATAAGCAGAGACAAGATAACATTAATATTGGTTGGTGGGGAATGAAGGAAAGGAAAATGAGAAGGACAACATATCCCCTTCAAATGCCCTCCAATATTTGGGTGGATTTTATTTTCCCTTGCTTCCCCCTTCCTCCCCTTTCGTCCTCGCTCCTCCCTTCCCACTCATAAATCAAAAGATCACACAGAGATGATAAAAACTATACGAAAACCATATAGATTATGACTTGGCTAATAATCATTATTAGCATATACCTCCAATTCATTAATACATAGCAACAAATATCTTAAAGGGAGAGAGGTCATGACACATGACAGCATCATAAGTATCTCAGAGAGCAATAAATACAAATGCAATTACGTAAGAGAGAGAAAGAAAGAGAGAAAATATGACATTACACATCCCAACACCACCAAAAAGTTAACATTATCAGAAATTTAAGTTTTTTAATTAAACATGACGTTCCAAATAGAATTAATAGACTTTAGAGAAGAGAAACTGTACACAAAACATGAATAAAATAAATAGAAGCTTAAAGGAAATAACCCGCATGATTTAACCATTTTCAATGTATTGAATTTCTATACCACCTTATGTATTCACATACCAACATCAGTACTCTACATTACCACATGCACCATAAGATCAAACGAGAAACAACTTGATTTCAAGGTGCTCAAAAACTCATAACACTAGGCCAGCTAGATCTATGAAAATTAGATATCCCCTAAAAATACAGACGATAATGCAACAAAAAAACAGAAAAGGACAGACCGCGGGCTCAAGACCTCTCGATCATGCTGCAGGAACGTGCCAACCGAAGAGTGAGGCTGCCTCCATGCACACTCGCCTCTGTCTCAACAGGTTCACGCTCATAAGGCTTCCTACACCCGGGACAACGCCCATCCTCCTCCAGAATCCTCTTGTGGCAAAAGAGGCAAAGCCGAAACCCACAGAAACAAGGCATGAAACTCGTGTCCGTCAAATCCAGATCCTCACAGCAAATAGGACAAGGGGAGGGCGTGGAGACACGACCCCAAGGGACCCCTCCTACGCAGCGCCGATCAGGGTTCGGCATACTGTGCTGCTTAGACAAATTGGGCAAACTCTGAGGACGAAAGGCGTCATCTGCCCTCCACGCTCGGCTACTACCAGAGCCCCAAGGAACCAATCTACTACTATCGGGTTTTGAATTCGGAGACCCCAAATTGGACCCTTCACGAGGCAAAACCACAGGGGGTGAATCAGGACAAGGGTTTTCGTGCTTGTCATCGGCGGCTAAAGCATCTGCCATGGCCTCCCAATCATCCAAGCAACCATCATCATCGTCCTCACCTTCTTCTTCCTCCTCCTCCTCCTCGGTAACGTTTCCGGAACAGCACCCGCCGCTGCTTGAACTGCTGCTGCTGCTGCTGCTCCCGCCGCTACTGCTGCCGGTGAAATTCGTCCCCGAATCGTTGCCGCACAACACGCCGGCGGGACAGTTGGTAGGAGACTCCGAATCGCTGTCGTGATGGATCAATCCGTCGTCCTCTTCGCCTTGGCGCCTCGTGTTAAGAGACTCCAACGAGAGCTTGCCGTTATTTACCGCAGGCGGCGGCGCGTGAACGATTTCATCGTCCACACCGTCCTTGCATCCCTTACTCTTCACCGCACCTGAAACTCTCGGATACAAATCGAAAATACACACCTGAATCAACGAGTGAATGGATCAATGGAGACAAAAGTGCGCACGTGCGCTCGTAACGTACCTTGCGATAGCCACTGTTCGCGGCGCGCATCGATTTTGTACTGCTTCAATTTTGCAGACCTGTTAGTCTGGAACACAGAGGCAATTATAATCGATGAGATTGATGACAATGAAAAACCTAATGCATGTATCATTAGAAAATTAAAACACGAAAATAAATCGAACCCTCTTCTTCTTCCCCGGGTTCTTAGTGTTTGCGGCAGAGGGAATCGGCACGGCAGAGATTGAATCGGAAACCATGGCTTCGATTCGATTACAGACTAACAAGAGATTCGCAAAAACCCTAATTTGTGAGGGAGGACGAGCAGATAGAAAATTCTAGAGAGAGAAATAAAAACTTAGACAGAGAACAACAATGGATCACGGTAACTCCTCTGATCCTCTTGCCCTTTTTTGCAACAGAAGAGGTCCAGGTTTGAATCTTTATATTTTGTCCAATTACCTCGTTACCCCTTGTCATTTATTAAATTCTAACAACTCAGAGTGACAATTTGATGGAGATTACAAGACAAACAAAGGTTATAATTGTGAGAATAAATATGTGCGATGCAACACGACGTCGTTGATATAGTTGGATACGTAAGCTTATATTTACCCCATATTTATTATTGTTGAAATAAGCTGTCTCTTTAACTAAGTACAACAATAATTCCCACTTTATAGTTTCGTGGAATATATATATATATATATATATATATATATATATATATATATATATATATATAATTTAATTATAATATAAATAATACTTAAAAAGTATTAAATCAATTTACAAATAAGGATAAAAAAAGTATAGTTTAAAATAATTAAGAAAAAAATATCTTTTATAGTTAAATACACCTCTAAATAGAAAAATATATATTTAATTATAATTTTAATTCACTATTTAAGTTATGATATTGGTCTCATTATTATTTTTCGTGATTTTACTATTTAGATTATAGAAAAATCATTACTACAGTTTAATATATATTTTTGCATGTGTTTATTCTCTCTGTTTTTAATTAATTGGGTTATTTTTAATGTTATTTTAATGTAATGAATTTGGGATTTAAAATTTGTTAAAAATTATGCAATGGTTAGTTGATTTTCTAAAATTTAGAAACTAAAATTATAGAAAGAAAAAGAAATTGACTAAAATCACGAGTAAAAGACGAATTAGAATTCTAACTTAAAAAAAATATAATAAGAATATAATATATTTGTAAATAGAATAAAGAAAATAATTTTTTTAAAATTATACTATAACTTTTAATAAGAAAATAAATTTATATATACATAAGCGCTAGAGTAAGGTTGGATGTCCGAATATTTAATACAATCTCAAAGATTTTTATATTAAACTATAAGCAATTTTATGTCAAAAACAATTACTATTAATTATTAGCAAAATCATTATGTTTAACAAGTTAACACATGTTTAAAAATGGAAAATAATATGATGCCTTCATATTTAATACAATCTCAAAGATTTTTGTGGTAAAGATATTAGAGAATAAATAATATTTTAATACTATAAGAAACAAGATAAGTTAGCTTAAAAGTTATTATATATTGAATATGAAAAAACAAGACATTTATTGGTTTTAATATTATGAACAATAAGCTGAAAAATTAAGAAGATGCTTAAAAGAGTCCGAGACTACCTTAGTCATGTTTTTTCATGATTTGATTAAATCTGGAAGGAGAGGAGACAAAGGTACTATTAGTTAGAACTTGGATTAAAGAAAAATAAAAATATTTAAAGACGGAATAAAAAATTTTTATGTTAAATTGTATGTGAATTGCTCTTTTATAATATTTTGTAAAAAAATTTAGTTGAATAAATTTATGTATAAAGATAAAAATGAAGATTTTCACATGTACATCCATTAGATATTATACTAATCTTGTCATAAATTGTAAGAAACATTTTTTTTTATCGATACACAAATCAATACCACTCTTATGAAAAATATATTGTGCTAAAATAATTACATTGAATGATATATTGTGTTTATCATATAAAAAATTAATAATTCAGTGTAATATACAGAACAAAATCATAAGTCTCTCAAACATATTAATAAAGTTAAAGAGGAAGTTATGCATCTAACTTGTTGTTCCAAATAAAGTAACTTTAAAAAAAAATATATATTTCATCACCAAAAAGAAATAATTTGCATGTATCTAATAAATTTAATGATTTTTTTTCTAACTTAATATAGCAGGTATTATTTTCATTAGAAATAATAAGATGGACTATATGTTTTTAATAATCAATTATGAAGAGTTAATTATGATAGGAGTTGTTAAGATATGAACTTAATGTTAGACATTTCTAAGTTGAAGGATAATCCTAAAGGAAAATAGAGAAATCAATTAACCCATATACTGCAATTACTGACTTAGTGGGATCTAACTAATCAAGTCATAAAATTGAACTAAAACATGAAATAGTTAAAGTGTTTACAAATTTTCTTCACCTGCATAGAATAGTAATGATTATTTCTGGTAAACTTTTAATGAAAATAACAATGAATATTGTTAAGGTGGACAAGAATCATTTGGAGGTGTTTTCTCATCTCTAATTGAATCATAATATGTTGTTTTCATGGTGTAGGATTCTTTTCCATACTTGAGGATCCTAAATTTGAAAAAAATGGATTATCCATGTTTTAACCAAACCAATTACAAAATCCAAAATAAGTTTAATCTATTTTTTATAAAAAAAAATGAAAATTGAAGCTTGAATGGTATCCAAGGTGCATTTATTGTTATCCTTTATCGAAGATTTATAAAATTATAATTAAATTATTTCAGAAGTTAAAAGAAAATTGGATCAAACTTGGGTATAAAACTTCAACATTCTTTCATACCTAAATTGTCATCCACATAAAAATAAAAAGTCATGTTTTTATCTCCTTAATAAAATTTGGACAACCACTTCTAGCATCCTACAACCAGAGAGGCTTAATTATTTTGACTAATTATTTTGTTCTCTTTCAAAAGGACACATTCTACTCATTTCATCTAAGTGCTTTCTTATTGGATGAAAGATGACATTCGTTGCTTTTTAAAGCATGCATCGATTATGAAGTCTCCAAATGTCTATAACCTATGCTGTGTGTGGATTTAATTCTTTTTATGGTAATTTTTTTGGTAACATTGATTTATTAACTAAGATGAAATATTTTAACCCGACTTTACGAAACTTTATTTCTCTCAGCCCTAAAGTAGATACCTTGTAATAGTTCCAAAGAGTTAAAATCTATTAGTTTCTGTAACACTATAGAAAAAGTTATCTCTATAGTGTCTGGAAATAAAATTTAGCCTTTCTTGATAATTCTCACCGACATTCTTGAGAGTAATTTCTTATCTAGTAGATATATTATAGGTGTTATATAATTATTCTCCAAGATTTATCCATGGGATGCTTAAATAAATAAATAGTACATATTTTTTGCTTAAAAACACTGAAATTATTCACATATATATATAACCGCTGTATAAACACTAACTATGCAATAATGCTATAGATATAATTTATATTATATATATTTTCCTCACCTTAAACTTTGTCATCGACTGTTACTAAAACATAAGAGGCAATGAATAAAAAATCATTGACCACCATAGACCATGAATCATAAGTGGTGGATGCTTTATGCAATAATTTTCAAACTGTATTTAGAGTTTAAATAAATTGTATGGAGAAAGAGAGACAAAACTATTAAAATGATTGTAGTTCCTCCTATGAAACTCTCCTTACCTTTAACACTTAATATGAAAATTTATTTATTTTTTCCTTGTTTTTTTTAAGTTCTGTCTTTCTTTAAATTAGTAAGGTTTTAAAATAAACCTTATAATTTCTCATTCGTAAATCTTACACCCAACGTCTCCTTCTTAAACCTCCCAACAATGCTTTTAGTTGTTAGATATTTCTTAGCTATCTTGTTTAATAGTTTGTTACTTTTTTTTACTTAATATTTGTGTGTCATTGGAGATTATTCATGTGTTCTAGTGGTAGGATTGTGACTTGAATAACTTGTTATGACCTTGATCAAAAGTTTTAGTTTATAACTAGAGTGAAACTCTTTGTATTTAAGAGTGTAGCAATTCAAAAGTTTATTTAATTATAAGTTTGATATGACTTTTTTAGTGAAACAACAATTAATGTCACCTACAATTTTGTAATAATTAGTACTTATTTGACACAATTGGAGAAAGTTGGTGGAGTTTGTTACTCCAATGGGTTAATATGAGTATTTATCACTTCTACTTTGTAAACTTTATAAAATCAAATTTCAATTATTAAAGTATTTGAATAATACACTTGATCTTATATGAAAGACAAAAAATGAGACATAAAGTTCTCAAAGAGAATTCTTATACAATCTTATTATGTGATACACATTATAACATCTTTTGATTCACCCATTTGAGTATGTAATGAGAAAAAAAGAGAGTATAGAATATATAAAATGAGATGAGAGTTGCTTAATTATATTCCTTTTTCTTGTTGTAGTATACTATAATTTAAGTAAAAGTTACTTAGATGAAAAAAATATAATTTGTCTGCCTTGAAATACATTACACATATATGTACGTGAATTTTTGAACTAACTTTATTTTATTTTGCCATCTTGAATAACCAATATTGAGACTTAGAGTTTATTACTTTTAAACATGTAACATGTGTGATGGTATAAGAGTTAAATCAAATAATTATACTAAATTAAGTCAAAGAACACTTTTTGAAATGATTTCTCAAGTAATCTAAATTAAATAAATTGAACCAACTAATAAATTTGTTTCCAATTATATGATTTTTAAATTAGTTAAGAAGTAATACAATGAGATGTGTATCATATGATATTGAAGTTTATATTTACTCTAAGTGAAGTGACTATTTCAAATAATCAAACATTACATTGAAGATGTAACAAGAATAATATAATATAATTTAAACAAATAATGAAAGTGGACATTCCTATTAAAAGGATTTTATCAATATTTTTTTTCTTTCAATAATGCTTTTTTATTGTGAGTTGTGGGATTAATAGTTTAATAAAAGAACAATAGAATTTTAATAAAGATGGCAAAAATTATTAATTTTAGCATGTTCATAATTTCTTTGTGCTTATTAAAATATTTTATGTGAAATTAAAAGTTGTTAACTTTTCTTTCTCTTTCTCTTGACGTGGAAATAGTCTTAGTTAATTAGTTGCACTTTCTTTTTTCCTATTTTCCTCATGTTACATTCCCTTATACATAAAATTTAAATACACTGAAGATATGTTAATATATTTTTTTCCTTCACATCCATCCTTCCTCCCTTTACGCCTAGTATTTATTAATCAATTTTGTCAAATAATGGTAATTTAATTAACCAGTCAAACAATTTTTTTATTTAATTTTGTTAATAGTGAAAATATATCCCTATATATAACAACTCTTAAGAAACAACCTATGATGCACAAACTTATTGCAAAAATTCTCCTCACAAGATGTAAAAAGGTATTCACAACATCCAAAATATTAAAATCAAAGAGTAAAGAGAATAAATTCACCAAAACGTAGTTTCCTTTCAAGAATGTAATGAATAATATTGAAATAAAATAACGAATCATCATGTATCCTTGATTATTTATATAATTCATACTTATTACAAGCAATTGTATTAGTTGCAGGGAAAATAGTTATTCACTTATCATCACCACGATGTTTAATATTTTTATAATAACATAATTAATTTAAACATTGAGAAGTTTTTAATCACCATTAAGTTACAAGCAACTATTTTAGAATGTAAAACATTAATTATGTAATGTGAAACTAATGGAATGACTAAATTAATTTATTTTTAAAACCTAAAGAGAATAAATAAAAAATTACAATATAAAATACCAAAACGATAATCACTAAAAATATAAGAAACTAAAAAGGTTATCTTATCTTCACTGTCATACAATGGAAACATGTTTATGTTATGTATTATAGAAACATATTTTCTTTATATATGGAGTGCTCTTTAGTAATGAAAACACATTTTCATCATAAACACAATAATACATAACAAATATATATTTTTGTTGTGATAAAAGCATTGATATATCATGAAAACACGTTTATGTTACATATTTTGGAATAATGCACAACAAAAACGTTGTACTATAAAATTGAATACAAGAAAGAATAAAAAAAGATGAGAAGAGATTTTTTCAAATGAAAAGAGGGAGGCCACCGATATTATAAAATTGGGACCATTTTATAATTAATTGTTAGGTTCTTAAAAGACTACTCTCAACCATTAATCTATTTATGTTATATATACGTGGTTAAATTATAAGAAACATATGTTTTCAACACGGATGAATTTATTAAGACATTAAGAGTACTCTTGAAATCTCTATCACAATAATTCCATAGTTTTGACTTTTGAACATGCAACTTGTTGGATCAAAATTGGAATACCATTGAATGGAAAAAAATAGGATAGTTAATTAACATACTTTACACACCATATTTTTTTTATTAACATGGTGTAATTTTATTTTGAATTTATCAATTTAAATATTTAGAAAACTATAAAACTACAAAAGTCGCTTTTAGATAAATAACTTCATAGTGAATAAATGAAAATATCGTCATTTGAGTAATGACTGCTTCATTGTAAAGTGGTTTACCTAAGCTAGTTTCATAATTTTTTTTCTCTTTAAACATTCAAATGGGTAATTTCAATACAAAAATGCATCATTTATGTGAAAAATACAATTATAAATTATTATTTTTTTTATGTTTTTATTCTCTAAACATTATGGAAACGAATTTTTCTCTTAAAAAGTAAATCCAAACTCATAGCCCATCATCAACCCAAACAACAAAGTTGCTAACAACCTTTTATTTATCCATTTCAAAGACAAAATATTTTTAAGTTTGGTACAAGTGGAAAAATAAATTGGACTGAATGAGTATACGAGATTGATGACCCAATGGAATCAATTCGAGCCATTGCTATCAGCACCCCCACTTGACTATTCAGACCTCTCTCTTGTTCATATTTATGTTTTTTGACAAAAATATTTGGACCTTCGGGACTTGTTTCTCTTGTACATAACTTTTTGTAGCATGGATTTTTCTTAGAAAAAAAGTATGACGCAACTTGTTAATATTTTTAAAAAAATAACACAGAATTAACTTTATGTTGTTTTTTTTTCAGAAAAAAAAAACAATAGTTGTTTATTGCGTAAATGAATTCATTAACACGTTTAAAAATATTTACTGTTAAAATTTTTATTTTTGAAGGAAATTTACTATTAAAAGTTAATTGATTACGAGATAATTAATCAAAATAATAACAAAATAATAAATTTGACCTATATTAATAATTATGATACTACTATCAAGTTCATAAAATTATGATAGATTATTCTTTTTGTTACCGTAATTGATTCGTACTCAAATATTTTTCAAAACTCAAAATTACCTTCATTGATTCATAACTAATTAGATGCATTTAAATAAATATGAAATTATTAAAAGTTTAAGTTAATTGATTTGTAATTAATTTGATTAAAAATAAAACAGGTAATTTGTATGATACGTAATTTGTTTAATAAGGATAAATCACATTGTAATTAAGATTTTCTGTGTAGTTGTTCAATTTTTATATGGGCTTCTACAAAATAAATTGTTTTTTCTCTTTCACTATTCTTCAAATACAGTATACAGTAAACAAATATGTAAAAAAAAAAATTAGAATAATCAAAATGCAAATATATATGAACAACAACATGCGTAGTAAATATCATTTTTATTGTGTCATGGGATATCAGGGTGTTTCCATTAAAAATAACATTTTTTTCAGTGGGAGATTTTAATAGTCCTTTGAAGGGGTGCCCAAAAAAGTGTAGCCCCTCGCTACCTAAAAGGCAAATAACAACATGCTACATTTTAATTTAATAGAATTCGTAGACTTACTTTTCAATAGTTTAATCTAATAACAGTTTTTTCAATAAATCGAGTTAAAGTGAATAATATATTTAAAATATTTATTGCAAAAACAACTAAACATAATCTCATATGAAAAATTTACTTTAGTTTTAATCACCTGTATTTTTAAAGAACAAATATAATTATGAAAAATTTTCAATCAAACATTATAATCTTTTATTAAATAAGATTCGTGGTTTAGGAAAATGATTTTGAGGAGCACAAACATTATCTATAGAAAAATGATATTGTGAAATTTTTTTTAAAATATTTTCATTTAACAACGTGACATAATAAAAGAAATATTTTAAATATTTTAATAAGTTTATTGAAAAATATTTCAAAATAGAAATATTTTTAAAAAATTATAAAACTTTTTTAAAATAATTCAATTTGTTTTAGCATGTAGTTAGTTAAAAAAAAATTTAAATTCATGTTACAAATATAAAAAATAAAAATTTCAAGAGTTTATATTATTCTCATTTAAAAAATATAATTTAAGTGATTTTCTTTATTTTGATATTTGATTTGTTAAAAATACTTTTGAACTCAGTTTAATAGATATGGAAAATAAAAATCTTGTGATTTATAAGATTATGAAAAGTAATAGTATTCAATTGATTTATATGATTTGTTAATAAATATTTTCAAAAACCCAAATAAAAAATGAAAAAAATATAAACATATACAAATAAATAAAAAATTATTATTTTTATCCTATATAAGAATCTCAAATAAGTATAATAATACGTAAAAAAAATATCAAAGTATTACTTTCAAGTAGAATTGTTTTGCCTATTTCATTTACATGTTTAAAGTTATTTCTAAATTGAAGTGAAAAGCAAGAACCCCTCCATAAGGAAACGGAGACAGTCCCTCAGGTCTAAACAGCGCCTTCATAGCTTAAACGACCAATTATGACTATCTCAAATCCTTACTAGAGAGAGTACTATCATAAACGGTTTAAAGGATCAGAAGTTTTCTGATACACAAGATCCTCATAAGAGGCTAGTGTAGAGCATACTTGCATCTATTTAGGGGAAGGGATAGTATAAACTATATACTCTAGACTTTCAGAGAATAAGAGAACTTAGAAAGAAGACATTTTAGGGATATTAGAAACAAAGGATTTCATTCAGGATTCTCTTACGTAAACAAAGGCCAAGACCCCCTATTTATAGGGAGGGTCTTTACATTTACAAACACTCCTAGAAAATTCTACACACCTATTGCATCATTGTTTACATCATCATTTTTATGACATCACTGCTTACATCATCATACTTTATGACATCACTGCTTACATCATCATACTTTATGACATCACTGCTTACATTATCACACCTATTATTGTTCTTATCCTAATCAGACCTAGTAGAGACGGAGTAATTCATCTGTTGAGCCTCACTTCGAGACATACTGCCATGTAGTGGGTCCTGGTAAGGAAACATATGCTTGTGTGCCATCAATTCATCCATTAATTCTTCATTGTCATTTCCTGCCAGGTCTTCACTTTGTTGAAACTAATCTTCAGGGACATAATACCTCTGTGACACTTTTGAGTTCTCGGAAATGGTGAGGGTTGTCTTGTTCTGGGATAATCCTATCCATAGGATAAGACTCTACTGGTCTTTGTGATGAGCTTG
>Ga0099824_1005589_pt1 | contig 17638 bp, 14 predicted proteins | sample SiratrowhiteBW_FD_76837 | JGI IMG/M metagenome (GOLD analysis project Ga0099824, IMG submission 76837) | Root nodule microbial communities of legume samples collected from California, USA - Siratro white BW | ecosystem: Host-associated > Plants > Roots > Nodule | place: USA: California... | reverse complement strand
TGCTTCATAACGATAAACTGCTGAAAGAAGCCGATCTTTTAGCAAAAGCGTTCCATAAAAAAGGAGATGAATTTAAAGACATCATAAAAATGGGACGAACTGAAGGTCAGGATGCTGTGCCAATGACCGTTGGACAGGAGTTTCATGCTTTCGGAAATCAGCTTGATGCGGAGATTAACGCTTTAAAAAAATCTGAAGTTTATCTATGCGAACAAAATATGGGAGCGACAGCTATAGGTACAGGAATTACTGCCTCTCCAGGCTATGCAGAAAAAGTAGCCACGCATCTTGCAAAAATTACAGGAAAACCAATCGTAATGAGTAAAGATCTTATTGCCGCTACAACTAGCCAGCAAGGTTTTGTAATGTACTCTTCTACGCTTAAGAGTATGGCAGTTGCATTGGCAAAAATAAGCAGCGATTTGATCATTTTGGCTTCTGGCCCTCGTACTGGTTTCTTCGAAATTAATCTGCCGGCGCTTCAGCCAGGATCTTCCATTATGCCAGGGAAAGTAAATCCTGTTATGCCAGAACTTATGAATCAGTTGTGTTTTAAAGTCATGGGAAATGATTTGACGGTAACAATTGCCGCTCAATCTGGTTTATTGCAGTTAAATGCTTTTGAACCTGTTCAAGCCATTGCCATGATGGAATCGCAAGGATTGTTTTTTAAAGCCATGCCATTGTTTAGAAAAAATTGTATTGATGGCATTACCGTAAACAAAGACATTTTAGCCCATTATATGGACAGAAGTGTTGGAGTTGTAACGGCTTTGAATCCTGTTTTGGGTTACGAAAAAACAACTGAACTGGCCAAAGAAGCACTGGCAACCAATAAAGGTATTCTAGAACTTATACGCGAAAAGAAATTGCTGACAGAAGATCAAATTAAGAAACTGCTTGATCCAGCAACCTTAACAGGCCAAAAATAACCTCAACCTTAAATAAACAAAACATGAAATTAAATATCAACTTTTGCAATAAAATCCTTTTGCTTGTGATGTTGTCACTAAGCATAAGCATGTTCGGACAAACAAAACCTAAAGTCCTAATATTGGCAACAGGCGGAACGATTGCCGGTTCTGCTAAGACGGGAGTACAGTCAGGATATACTTCGGGTCAAGTTACCATTGATGCAGTGGTAAATGCAATTCCAGATGCTTTGAAAGTAGCTGATATCAGAGGGGAGCAACTTGCTAATGTCGGATCTCAGGATATGTCCTTTGAAATTATGCTGAAAGTAGCCAATCGAATTAATGAATTAGCCAATAGCAATGATGTAGACGGCTTTGTAATTACACACGGAACCGATACGATGGAGGAAACGGCTTATTTTTTAAATCTAGCTACCAAAACAGATAAACCAATAGTGCTTGTGGGGTCAATGCGTCCATCAACAGCAATTAGTGCAGACGGACCTTTAAATCTTTATAATGCGATTGCAGTAGCTGGCGATCCTAAAGCAAAAGGACGCGGAGTACTTTTGGTGATGAACGACTGGATTCATTCAGCTCAATCTCTAACAAAGGTGAGCACGACGGCTGTCCAGACTTTTATGTCCCCGCTTCGTGGACTTATAGGTATTACTTCCTACGGAACTAATGATTTCTTTAATTACCCTAGTCAAAAATTTGGGAAAAACTCAGAATTTGATATTAAAGGCGTTAACTCTTTTCCACGAGTAGATATTATTTATGCCGATGCGGATATGAAACCAGATTTGATTGATGCCTCGATAGAACGTGGTGCCAAAGGAATTGTAATTGCTGGAGTAGGAAATGGAAATATGAATAAAGCTTCTCTAGATGCTTGCGCAAGAGCCAGCAAAAAAGGAATTATCGTAGTTAGAAGCACTCGCGTTGCAACTGGACTTGTAAGCCGAAATGTGGAATGCAATGATGATGAACTCGGGCTAATTGCTTCATATGCTTTGAATCCGCAGAAATCTAGAATCTTATTGTCAGTAGCATTGCTGAAACAGAGAAGTTTAGCAGAACTCCAAAGAATATTCGAAGAATATTAATCTTATTTTTTTAAGCAAATCTAAACTTATGATCCTAATATTATTATTGATGCTGATAAAATCATTGCTAAAGGCAACAGCTGCTTTTGTGTCTATTAGTAAAAGGGAATAATGTAATATCAACTTGAAAATTTAATGTGTATGAAAAATAAAATAGTTATAAGAGCGGTTCTCGCAGGACTCTCTGCTTTATTGGTTTCCTGCAATACAAAAAAGGATGAAAACGCTGTAGTTGACCTAAAAGAAATCAAGAAACAGATTCAGGCAAAAGAGAATGAATATGCTGCGACATACAATGCGGGCCAGCTCAAAGAAATAGGGTATTATGCAGATGATGCGATAACTTTTTATCATAACAGACCGCCAATTATTGGCAAAGAAGCCAGATATGAATTTTTAAAATCAGATTTGGCCAATAATACCAATATTATATCATTTGAGACCAAAGAAGTTTTTGTTTCTAATGACGGGAAAATGGTTGTAGAGGTAGGATATTATAAAGTAACAGATTCTACCAAAACGCCAATTAATACGGGAAACTACATGAGCTTTTTTGAAAAAAGAGATGGCAAATATGTATGCGTAAGAGATATGAGCGCTTCTGATGGATTGGTAGAGTAAATGCCTTTTACAAAAGAGCATTCTGTACATTAAAAACCCTATAAAATTAATATTATGAAAAAAATACTATTTATACTGTCGTTAGCTTTTGCATTGAATGCCACAGCACAGACTTCTGTTGATGAGATTAATTTAATACAGGACCTTTATGGAAAATCGAAAGCCGATGTGGTCAAAGAATACTTGAGCTTATCTGATGTGCAAGCTGCAGCATTTCAGCCTATTTATGATAAATACGAAAAGGAACGTAAAGCTTTGAGCCAGCAAAAGATTCTGATTTTAGAAGATTACGGAAAGAATTATGCAACCTTAAGCGATGCCAAAGCGACAGAATTAACTTCAAAAAATTTGAAATACAATCAAGACTCTGAAAAACTCCTTGCCAAAACACATTCTAAATTGGTAAAAGCTATTGGCGGAATCAATGCAGCAAAATTTGTACAGCTTGAGCAGTATCTACAAGTGACCATACGAGCAGAAATTCAAGATGTTATTCCTTTTATTGGAGAATTGGATAAAACCAAAAAACACTAGACGATTTCTGCGTACAGAGTAGAAAGTATAGAAAGATCATTTTCTACTCCCTCTTATTAATATTTTATACTCTTACTATGATAAAGATATTTACAAAATATTTGACAGTCGCATTAATCATGTCTGCCCAGTTGATTTTTTGCCAATCGGATAATGATGGTCCAGAACTTGGGCTGCCTGGCGATAATCTTGATTTGTATGCCGTGATGACCCTGTTTCAGAAATCAAAAACCATTGAGGAATTTGAGAAAAACTTAAATTTGGAGAAAACAGGAATCAATAACCTGGATTTGAATCTGGATAAAAAAGTTGACTTTATAAAAGTAATTACAAAGAAAAATGGCAATTCATTTACTTTTATTCTTCAAGTTGCTGTAAACAAAAATGAGAATCAGGATGTTGCAGTTATTTTGGTTGACAAAGATAAAAACGGCAAAGTAAAAATGCAGATTGTAGGCGACGAACTGCTATATGGAAAAGATTATGTTATTGAACCAGTAAGCAAGTCCTCACCAGCAAAAACAGCAAATCCAGCCTATGCAGGAGACGATCCTGTGCAAAGTTCGCCAGCCGTAACAGCAGTTGTGGTAGAAACGGTGCCAATTGTACAATATGTATATTCTCCGGCTTATGTGCCATATTATCCACCTTATTACTACGGATTTTATCCGCCGTATTTCGCCGCTTTTACGGTAATGGCTGTAGGGATTTATCGTCACAACCATTATTACCATCATCATGGTTATCACGGTGGACATTATCATGGAGGAAACAATGTATATATTAATAACAGAAACAGTTTTAATAATTACAACAATAATAAAATGCGTTCTAATACCGTACGCGACAATTCTGCCAATAATAGATATAATACCAATCGAGGTAATTCACGTCCTTCAGCAAGCACGCGTCCATCAGCAGGAAATACTGGTGCATCTGGAAGAACTCGCCAGAGTGCGTCGCCAAGTGCGGGAACTTCAAACCTCAATAGAGGAAGCTCTTCAGGATCTAATTTTAATAGAGGAGGAGGTTCTTCGTCAAGACCAAGTGCAGGACAAATGGGAGGCGGTTCTCGTGGCAGTTTCGGAGGCGGTGGAGGCTTCGGCGGTGGTGGTGGAAGAAGAAGATAAACGGCGTTTTTTATAATGTTTCATCAAAAAAATGCGTAAGTCCTTTGGGTTTACGCATTTTTGGTTTACGCATTTTGGGTTTTTATATTTGATAATATACACGAGATTTTGCATCTATTCATTCCGTAGGAATGTCTCGTCGGTAGAAGCGAAATTTGAATTGTGCTCCAGCGGAGCAAAATATTTGTAGAAAATCCAAATCCCATAATCAGAAAGCTCCAGAGGAGCGCCATTAAATTATGTTCATTCCGTAGGAATGTCTCGTCGGTAGAAACGAAATTTGAATTCCGAATACACGTTCCGTAGGAACGTTTGATTGGTTAAAATGTTTCGCAAATCAGATGTCCCTACAGGACACAATGTGGTGCAATATTTTTTTTCTACCGACGAGATATTCCTAGCGGAATATTAACAATTGTTATCATATAAGATAACCTTTTTTTGAAGGTATATTCTGATATTTGAATTGTTGAAAAATGATATAAAATTGAAAGAATGGAAACGGCAGAAATAGAGAAAGTAAATTATCTAAAAAAACAATCAGCTCAATATTTAAATATTTTAAAATCGGCTGAAAAAGGTTACAATGCAGAAATCAATGTTTTAAATTACTCCGAATTAGGCTGTGTGATAACAAACATGCTAAAGCTGTGTATTTTGGCATTAGAAAATGATAATTATAAAAAACCTGTAATAGATGTCGGATTGGTTTTAGAACAAGCACTTCAATTATTTCCAACCGATGAAATGGAGCTTTTGGATATTATAAATGAAATGCTGACTAAAGAACTTTGCGATGAGGTGAAATAATAAGTGAAAGCTCCAGATTTCTCTAGAGCTTTCACCTTTTATAATACTATATTTTATTTAACCTCAACAGCCTCAGGAAATTTCCAAGTACCGTTAAGTATTTCTTTATGCGGACGATATAATCTCACCCAATAATTCCAGCCATCAGTAACTGGAATACAGTTTGGTGTTTTTCCGTCACAGCCTCCAAATTGAATAGTGATCGATCCGTCAGCATCTTTTTTTGCCGTAATATTGTTTAAAGTATACATATTCAGATCGTTTTTCTCAAAATATCCCGCTTTATTGTATACACTCACAGACCAAAATCCGTCAACTGGAACATTCTTTATTTTAAGTTTGTAAACTGTTTTTCCATCATTTTTTTTGGGGTTTACAGAAAGATACAATGCATCTTTTTCAGGATTTCCACCCCAGCCAGTAGCACTTCCAAGTAAATGAAGGGTTTCGTCAACTTTACCTCTAGAGCCAAACATTCCTTTGGTGTCAGACAATTTTTTAGAAACTTCAATTAAAGAATCGCGAACTTTCTTTTGACTCGCTTGATCCCAATTTGGAACACTAAAAGTGCCTTTATCCTTTTGACTAACTTTGATAGCATCTTGTAAAGCGGTTACAATTGGAAGATCGTTAGGATTGTTAGGATCAATAAAAGTTCTTATTCCTAACATTAAATAACGTGTACCGATTTTTTCCTTTGTGAAAGTAAAAGTGCCTGGAGCATAATAGGTTTCAGAATATTGATCTTCGTCGATTGTCTGCATAGACATAAAACGTTTTCCAGGATTTGGAAGTGTAACAGTTACGGGGCCAGCATCTAAATCAAAAACTCCAGAAGAATACAAAACATCACGATTGGCACGAATTACGCTTTGATTTTCAATAGGCATTAAAGTTCTATAATGAAAAATACTCCCAACGCCTCCAGCTTGTTTAACCGAAGTTGTAAAGTAAAGATCGGTTTCTGCGCGGTTAAAATTTGCTGCTGTTACAGTAGTGCTATTTTTCTGTGCCAAAGAATCTGTTTTCACAACAGTCGAATCTTTTAATGCTTCAGAATCACTGTTTGATTTTTCTTTTTTGCAAGCCGTTAATGTTAAAAGTGCAGTAATAAAAAAAGCGGTTAAATTTTTCATAATCGGGTGGTTTTATTTCAAGTAAGATTTTCTTTGATTTTAAAATTAGAGTTTAAAAGAAAAACTCCGCCTCTTTGGATGGCAAAACTGGTTGCAAATTATAAGTTGCAACCATTTTGAAATATATTACGCTAAATGGAAGGAAAAAAAAAGCCCCAGATTTCTCCGAGGCTTATAAAATTTTAAAATACTTCTTAGAAGTTAGTATTTATTTTTTTCGAACGGTCAGCAATATAAGAGATCAACCAGATTACTTGCCCTTCTTTTACAAAGTAAATTTTCTTTGTTGCGTAGTCTGGAATACTTTCAAGACAAGTTACAAGGATGTTATTTGCAGAAATCAAATATTTTTGGTCATAAGTGCTTAAAACTCTTGCGGCTTCTTTGTTTGTTTTTGCAAGGTTGGTAAACTTACTAAAGTTGTTTTTAAGAATAGCGTCATAATCTATAACATCTTGAAGCGTTAAAGCAACGTAATGATCTTTATTAACAGTTTCGTCATAAAAAAGAGTTGAAAACGCCCAAACAGCACCACCAGATAAGTATAATTTATCCTTTTTAGCTAAAGGAGGGTTGGCATCAAATAACTCTTTTGTTTTTTTACGTAGAATGACATTATAATCAAAAGACTTTTCCTGATATGTAGACATATCGTTTACCTGACTTTTGTTTACCACTGTTTTTTCGACAGCATCAGTAAGGGTCATGGTTCCAAAATTTAGCTCTAGCGGAATAAACTCTAATTTATTGTCTTTTAGTTCGTCAATGTAACCGCCTTTGGTAGTTTGAGCACCAATATCAAGAAGGAAAGCATTGGCAAAATCAACAGGCGGGATTGCACCTTTAACAAGCGTTTTTGCTTCTTCGTTAACATCTAATACCTCTAATTGTTTTCCAGTTAAAAGAGCAATTTTGTTTTTTAGCACATCTAAATTACGAGCAGATGCAAAAACAGGAGCCGCTACAATAAAAATGTTTTCTTCAAGAAGTTTATTTTCAGCTCTAATTTTTTGCAATTGGTTGGTAACCGTTACGGTAGTCTTAGTGATGTCTTCTTGAGTAAGTTCGCCATTAGCAGTAATATGATCGGCAAATGGAATTCTCTCAGTCCAGAAAGAAAGGATTTTATAATCGGCTTTTCTGATGTTGTTTACATCAATAACAGAAACTTTTATGGCTCTACGACCAATTTCGATTCCAGCATAAACACTTTTTTGAGAAAATGCAGTGACAGAAAAAAATAAAGTTAAAAGAGTAAAAACTAAAAATTTGGGGTTGTGTTTTTTAAGCATTGTGTTGAATTGTAATTATAGTGTAAATTGTTTTTTAGAGATTATAAAGTTTCTTTTTGTGGTATTTCTATGAAAATCATAATTTTAGAATGAAAAAAAATGGTTTCATTACGGAATTGCAAATTTAATAAAACATTTAATAATTTAAAATCAGTTCTTGAGAAAACGTGATATTAAATTATTGTAAAGCAATAACGGGTTTTATTTCGATAAAGTATGTTTATAAAAAAAGCTTCAGAGAAATTTGAAGCTTTTTGATTTAGTAGCAGGAAACTCAAATATATAACCTACTTGTTATGCATCATTTAGGGAAAATTTTTTTTGGCCACTACAAATTATTTGGACGTTTGAACAAAGTAGCAGATTAATATATTTAAGAAATTTGTATCAGATAAAAATGAGGAGAAAATGGAATCAAAAAAGGATCAAACTCTTTCAGAGCCAAAGGTTATGCAGAACTTCTATTTGGGAGATAATGTCGAAAGTGAAGCTTTTGTGTCCGATCACATCTTTAGTTATATCATAAGTGGCAGACACGATGTATGGATAGGACATAAGAAATATACTTTTACTGCTGGTGATTACCGCTTCTTTAGAAGAAATCAATTAACAAAATCGATTAAGCATACAGAGGCTGACGGTTTCAAGTCAATAGCTATTCATTTTGACCAAAATACTCTTAAAGAAATTTCGAAAGAAATCGGTTTTAAATCAGAAAGATTTCATGGTGAAGGAGTGAAGATTATCAGGGCAGATAGCATGTTGAAAAAATCTGTAGCTCTATTCATTGAATATACCCAAAGAAAAGAGGTTGACAGTGAAACTTTACGAATTAAAATTAAAGAACTGGTTTTAATACTTGCTGACATTGATCCTGAAATTAAGCAAATGCTGTTTGAATTTAATGAGCCCGGAAAACTGGATTTAGAAGGTTTTATGAATGGCCACTATAGATATAATGTTCCATTGGAAAAATTTGCCTTTCTAACTGGGCGCAGTTTGTCAGGCTTTAAAAGAGATTTTGCGAAATTGTTTAAGATTACTCCCAGCAGATGGCTTACTAAAAAACGGCTTTCTGAAGCAAGATACTTAATAGAAAATTGCAAGCATAGCCCAAGTGACATTTACTTAGAAATAGGTTTTGTTAATATGTCTCATTTCTCTTACGCATACAAAAAAGAATTTGGTATATCTCCTTTACAAAAAAATAAGAATAATTAATTATAGATAAAATGGATTTAAAATTAAAAGGAAAAAGAGCGCTTGTAACGGGTTCGAGTTCGGGACTTGGCGAATCAATAGTTAAAATGTTGGCAAATGAAGGAGCGACTGTTATAGTTCATGGTAGAAATAAAGATCGTGCTAATGTTGTGTGTCAGGAAATTATTAGCAATGGAGGAAGTGCTGAAATAGCTTTAGGAGATATTAGTACCGATAGTGGAGCTGATGAGGTTGCTTCTGCAGCTCTTAAAAATGGTCAAATTGATATTTTAATTAACAACGCAGGGGCAACATCCCATAAATCTTGGGGCGAAGCAACAGCAGATGATTGGGCTGAAATTTATAACAATAATGTCGTTTCATATGTAAGAATGATTCAGCGTATAGTGCCGCAGATGAAAACATTAGGTTGGGGACGAGTTATTCATATCGGTGGAGGGCTGGGCATACAGCCTATTAAGGAGCAGCCACATTATAATGCGACCCTTGCTGCAAGACATAATCTTTCTATTTCACTTGCGAGATCATTGAAAGAAACTGGAATAACCTCAAATATTGTTTCTCCTGGAGCAATAATAAATCCTATGGTTGAAGATTGGCTTGTAAATTCTGCACCTAAGTTTAATTGGGGGACAAATTTAGAAGAAATAAAATCTAAGGCTGTAGAACAGTTAATTCCAAATGATACCGGACGATTTGGAGAGCCTGAAGAAATTGCTGGTACAGTTGCATATCTCTGTAGTACTTATGCTAATTACATTAGTGGAGCTACCATTAGGGTAGATGGCGGTACGATTAAATGCATGTAAAAGATCTTTGTAAAATTTTCTAATAAACTAAATGCTTGTATACAATTGGACAGTATTTATTCAAGTAAAAAAAAGCTTCAGAGAAATCTGAAGCTTTCCTTATTAGTTTAGAAAATTATGCCTTACACAAATTTGATTATTTCATCTTTTTTGATGTATAATTTTGTATAAACTATTTCCCTAAAGCATAGGTAATTCCTCCGAGTAAATGCTGTACAAAAAGAGGATCGCTATAACTTTCAGAGCTGTGTCCTAAAGCAGTGTAAAATACTCTGCCATCATCATATTCATGATACCATGCCAGAGGATGTTTATCGCCATGCTTGCCGCCTTTATATGAAGATTCATCAATTTTTATAAGCACATTTACGTCTGGATTCAAATACTTAAAATTGTACCATTCGTCTTTTCGTTCCCAAATTGACGGAAGATGCTTTGTAGACTCATGTTCATGATTTACAATGATAAGTTTTGCAATTTGTGGCTCAGGATGTCCTTCAAAAATTCCGCCGATCATTTGGGTGTACCAAGACCAGTCAGGTTCGCAATTTGTAGCCGAATGAATGCCGACAAAACCATTTCCATTTTGTACAAATTTTTGTAGAGCTAATTTTTGATTTTCGCCTAAAACATGACCTGAGGCACTTAAAAATATAACGGCTTGGTATTGCTTTAAGTTTTTTGAATTAATTGCCAGAGAATCTTCAGTAGCGTCTACAATAAAATGATTTTCCTGTCCCAGTTTTTTTATCGCTGCAATTCCGGAGGGAATGCTTTCATGTCTAAAACCATTAGTTTTAGAAAAAATCAACACTTTTTTGGTTTTATAAGAAGTGCTCTGTTCTGTATTTTTTATATGGAAAGAAACCAAGAAATAGCTGGTTAATACAATGAAGCTGAATAAAAATGATTTTTTTATTGAAAACAGGTGGCTCATTTTATATGATTTTATTTTGGGAAGATAGAAAAAAAATATTTTTGAAGACTGTGTTTTTTAGGTTATTGCAAAATAGCTAGTTCTGAATAATCAGATTGCTTTAGTGTTACTGCTGTTGACAGTTGAAAAGCTTCATAAATGTCTCGAAATTTGCGTTTTGGAAAATTTTCAGATATTTGATATATGTAAAATCGGTAATCACAATAATATGAACTATCAAAATATTGTTCCCGAAGACTCTATTTCTCTTTTTGTGAAAAATATATGGGTGTTTGAAAATGAAGATAAAAATATACATACAACATTGCCTTTTTTTGCAGACGGTTGTCCAGGTTTGATGTTTCAGCAAACCGATCACGGATTGATCGTAAAACCTCACGATAAAAAGATGCCGGAAGTTTTTCTTTATGGCCAAACCATTTTGCCAATTGAGCTTGAGATTTCGGGCGCATTTCTTATTATCGTTTTTCAGTTGTATCCCTACGTTTTGAAGACATTTTTCGATATACAGCCCCAGAGCATAAATGACAATTGTTACTACTTTGATGATACTGAAGAAGATATAAGCTGGCTTAAAAAACAACTAGAATTGAGCGAAAGCGTAAAAGATAAAATTGAAATTATATCAAAATTGCTTTTACGGTATTTTGAAAAGAAAAAGGAAAACCTTGATTTTGAAATACGGCAAGGTATAGAATACATTTTTCAAACAAAAGGTCAAGAAAGTATACGCTCGATTGCTGGTAAATTAAAGTTCAATATTCGCACCTTTGAGCGAAGATTTCTAACTGAAACAGGGCTTACTCCCAAGCAATTTGCCAAGATTATCCAATTTCAAGCCTCATTAGATCAATTGACAGTTAAAGATTATGAAAAACATACCGACATTGTATATCAGAATGGGTTTTCAGATCAATCTCATTTTATAAAAGTTTTTAAAGCTTTTACTGGTAAAACTCCAAAATCATTTGAGAAATAATTATCACTGTCGCTTTTATTCTATTTTAGGACATTTATCTATTGCAATTTTGTATCACTAATCTTAAATTTTGATACAATGAAAGTTATAATCTTTGGAGCCACAGGTACAGTTGGCATTGAAATCGCAAAACAAGCATTAAAAAATGGTGATGAAGTAACAGCTTTTGTTCGTGATCCTCAAAAACTACAAAGCATTTCTCATCCTAACCTTCACATTCATGTGGGTGATGTTTTGAGTTTGAATGATGTTGAAAACGCCTTGCAGAATCACGAAGCTGTTTTTTGTGCCTTAGGCGATGGTAGAAAAGGTAAAATACGTGCAGAAGGAACAAAAAACATTATTGAAGCCATGAGAAAAAAAGGATTAAATAGGCTGATTTGCCAAACGACGCTCGGTTTGGGCGAAAGCTATGGAAATCTTAATTTTATCTGGAAACACGTTATGTTCGGAATGTTGCTAAAAAAAGCATTTCAAGACCATAAGTTGCAAGAGAAATATATTTTGGAAAGCAGTTTGGATTATACAATTGTTCGACCTAGTGCCTTTACGGATGGCCAAATTACCAATACGTATCGCATAGGTTTTGACGGAAGTTATAAAAAACTCAATCTGAAAATTGCCCGTAAAGAAGTTGCAGATTTTATGATACGTCAACTAAATACCAATGAATATTTAAAAAGAACCGTTAGCATTTCCAATTAAAATGAGAGCATCAAATATTGTACTAATTGTTACGGCAACGGCAACAGCATTAATGGCTGGGCTTTTCTTTTCGTACTCGATTTCGGTGAGCTTAGGATTGGGAAAACTAAACGATAAGGAATTTCTAAATGCCATGCAGAACATCAATCGAGAGATTCAGAATATACCATTTTTCATTTGTTTTTTTGGAACGTTGATTATGCTTCCCATTACCAGTTTTCTGCACTACAAAAAGCAATCGTTTCAGTTGCTTGTTATAGCTACACTATTTTATTCAGTTGGTGTGTTTGCTGTCACGGCGTTTATAAACGTTCCTCTAAATAATAAGCTGGAGTTGTTTGACCTTACAAATGCAAGTGCGAAGCAAGTTAGAAATATCTTCGAAGATCGTTGGAATTTTTGGAATAACATAAGATCGCTATCTTCCTTATGTAGCTTGTTTTTCGTTATTTTAGCTTGTGTTTATAATTCGCCTAAAACTAGAAAGATTGCTTTTGATAGATGAAATGTTAACAAATAGATTTAGTATTGTGCAATAAAGCAGCTCTAGAAAAAACTGAATCTGTTTTTATTTTTAGTTGGCTTGTAATAAAGAATATCTCATTTTTAATGATGTCTATTAATTTCAAAATAAAGCTCAGGTAATATAACTTTGATATCCTGTGCAGTTTCTTCTTTAAACCAATGCAATATGAAATTTACCTTCGCGCTTTTTAATTCGTACTGTTTTGATTTCATTATTTCGATTTTCTCAATGAAATGTTTTGAGAATTTCAACACAGATTGACCACTTGAGTTTAAGCATTCGTTACTTTCAACAAAAAGTATTTCTCCACACGTGAGTTGGGAAACTAAAGTTTGTCTTTCTATAAAGAAGTCAAGCCAAATATCTTTTAAGGTTGCATGAACAGCAATTTTATCAGGAGGCATATAAATTTCAAGATCATTTTTATGTTCAAGATTTTCAGCAGTTAAAAAATTGAGATAATCTCCATTTAAATGGATATTTAGATTGCGTTTGGCTCGAGTCATGGCTACGTACAATTGACGTTTAGCTTCATCTGTAATTGCATTAAAGTTTTCAAGTAAGAGATATACATTGTCAAACTCTTTTCCTTTAGCTTTATGAATGGTTGATACAAAAATTGTTTCGCCATTTTCACTATAAAAATCCTCCAATTTAGATTCCCTAATTAAAACTTCCAAATCAGATTTGTATTTTCTATTAGGATTAGTAGTTTCAAAATCTTTTATGATATTCTGACAAATCTCCAGTTTGTTGCTTTTGCGGAAAGTGTTATTTAACTCAATTTTTGCCTTATCCCAAATTTCATCACTAATGGTGTAAACACCCGATTCTGAATCTATTTTATTCAATAAAAATCTAACTTCAACAAGATTGGACAAATTAAAACCATCATTAGATTGTATTAATTTTGCCATTATGCCATTTTTTAAAAGCAATCCTGCAACTTTTATAGCTTCTTCGTTAGTTTTCGTAATTACACAAGTAGTTCCAGAAAGATCTGCGTTGCATACGTCGTGTACCAAAGGTGTTATCAAATTGCCATTTTGGTGCGTAACAATCTTGATTTTTCCATTATCAGTTTGATTTGCAATAATTTGTGTTTCTTTTAGACGGTGCTGGATTTGTTGAACAAATTGATTTGTAAACATAACCAAATTGTTTTTGCTGCGATAATTTTCGACCAATTCATGTTTTATTGCTTTATTTTGATAGATGAACTGTTCAAGATATTTAGAACTCGCGCCTCTAAATTCATAAATATTTTGATCATCATCTCCAACTGCAATAACTCTCATATCCTCATTCTGCTCAAGCAAAGCGTTTATTAGTGCAAACTCATCAGAATTCATATCTTGGGCCTCGTCGATGACCAAAACAGTTTTAGTTATTTTATTAGTTTCAACATCACCGTTTTTAATTTTTTCGACTGTAGTGTTTAAAATATCGGTAGATTTTTCTAAAGTGCCAACCTTGCCTAAAAGATCAAAACAATAAGAATGAAATGTCTTAATTTCGATAAAATTGGCTGCATTACCTATAAGCTTTAATAAACGCTTTTTAAATTCGATAACGGCAGCTCTTGAGAACGTCAACATAAGCAATTGTTCATGTTTTACATCTTCCATTAACAATAGCGAAGCCAATTTATGGACCAATACCTTCGTTTTGCCACTGCCTGGACCCGCAGCAACAACGATGTGTTGTGTTTCATTGTCTTTTATAATTTTTAATTGTGCGGGAGAAAGTTCTCCAAATAGCTGTCTAAATTTTGCTGGAGTAATATTTCTTTTAATCTCGTTCTGTCTTTCGCTTCCTTTAAAATATTTATTTAAAAAGGAACTGTAGTTGAGCTGAAAATAATCTTCTACAAACTGAAGTGCATTTTTGTAATCATTAATCATTCTTTGAGCATATTCGCCCACTATGTGAATTTGTTGGACTTTGCTTTCATAAAATTGATTGAGTTTTTGATAATCGTCTTTAGTATATCGTTTTTTATTATCCTGTTCAGTTCGCTCGATTGTTAAAGCATTATAAACCACAAGAAAACCGCCTTCGATCTTTATTGCTTCGATGCGCGAAAGATAGAATAATGTATCTTCAATGTCATAAATAGTTATTTCTTTTTTGAAAAGATTGGAGCTGTTATCATAAGCAACTTTTAGTTCGTGTACTGAAAACTCGACCAAAATTTCATCTTTATCTGTCTGGTTTTTTGCAGTTTCGGAACTGGTTTTGTTAAAAAAGAAGTCAACAATAAACTTTGCAAGTTCGTATCGTATTTCAAGTTTATCAGTTAATTGCTTCTTGCTTTGAAGGCAAAGTATTGCAATATGGTTCTTAAAATGATCTAAGTTTTTTCTTTTAATCCAGTTTTTAATAGACCAAAAGTTAATTATCGTTTTTATTTTATTGGTGTTTACACCTTCACAGCCCACTTTTTCAGCAAACTCATTTAATTCTTTCAAATGAAAAATACTCTCATCTTCTTTTAATATCGACAATAAAAACTTTTCAATTTTGCTGTATGACTCTACAATGGCTAAAGACCGATTTTTATTGTCTGCATTTTTTATAAATGCAGTCAAATCTTTGGCATCGGCCAGAATATTTTCTTCTCGCAATAAGCTTATAATATTGATGACTTCTTCTCGTACAATGCCTAAATGATCACTAATATAGTCTACTCTCGATTCTGGAGTTTCGCTGTTAGTTTCTTTTCTGCTTTTACTAGAAAAGAGTTTTTTCATAATGCGTACACCTTGTTCCTTTTGCTTTTCTTCAAATTTTTTCGAAGCTTCTATTTTGTTAATAGCTTCCTGTGCATTTTTAGATAAAATGCTGCTTGCAAACACCCTTGGCATGTTCTGTCCACGCTTTAAATAACCTGCATCTTCCAAGGCTGCTATTGCTGTAGTTACACGTGTTTCAATTTCTGCAACATTATCATCCCAACCTGCTTTTCGGGCAATTTCTAATGCAGAATTAGATACCTTAGATCGAAATCTAGTAATATCCTTTATTGCTTTCCAGACCTGCTGGATTTCTTTTATAGAAAGTTTGGTTTGGTTAAGAAGAATAAAATGTTTGCTGAGGTCTTCCTCATTAAACAATACAAAACAATCGCCTGATATATTTTCATCCCTGCCTGCACGTCCAGCTTCTTGAACATAATTTTCGAGCGAATCGGAGATTTCATAATGAATGACTAACCCTATATCTTTTTTGTCTACTCCCATACCAAATGCAGAAGTGGCTACCATAATTTGAGTTTCGCCATTTAAAAAGGAATTCTGGTTTTCATTCTTCTCCTTTTTGTCCATTTTCCCATGGTATGGTTTAGCATTAAAGCCATCTTTTAATAGCTGGTCAGCTAACCTATTGGCTTTAAGTGTTCTGGATACATAAATAATTGTTGGACAGTTTTTCTCTTCAATTAAGTCTCTCGTAGCCAAATATTTTTCTTCTTCATTTTGCTTTTCAAAAACTCTATACTGAAGATTAGTTCTTGATGCTTTTGATGTAAATAATTCAAGTTCGATTGATAATTTTTCTCTAAAATAGTCTCTTATGTCTTCAATTACCTTTTGTTTGGCTGTTGCGGTAAAGCAGGATACTGGTATACCTTCGTCTAGATTTTTCTTTTCTTGAATTAATTTTATAAAATCGCCAATATATAGATAATCAACCCTAAAATCTTGTCCCCATGATGAAAAACAATGAGCTTCATCAATTACAAAACGGGCTATTTTTCTTCCTAAAATTAACTTCTCGATAGTCTTTGAGCGAAGAGATTCAGGTGAAATGTATAGAATAGAAGCAGAACCATCTTCAATTCTTTCAAATGATTTTGCTCTTTCAATTGGGTCTAATAGTCCATTAATAGTTACCGCTTGCGTTATTCCATTTTTTTCAAGGTTGTCAACTTGATCTTTCATTAAAGACTGGAGTGGAGAAATTATAATAGTTAGTCCTTTTGAGTTTTCGGCACTCATAAGTGCTGGAACTTGAAAAGTAATTGATTTTCCTCCGCCAGTTGGAAAAACAGCCAGAACCGACTTATTATTTACAGCTGCATTAACAGCTTTTTCTTGAAGAGGTTCGCCTCCATAAGTGCGATAAGAATCAAAACCAAAAAATTTTTTTAACCCTTTGTGGATGTTCAGAGCATTATTGCAATAATTGCATCCAGTTATGCAAGGTTTGCTTCGTAATAATAACATTATGCTTTCTACCTCAGGATAGTTCTTTAGAACCCAGGGAGGCGTAATGGAGTAAACGTTTCTGTGAACTATAAATGAATTAATAAGCGATAGGCAGTAAGCCAATTCAATGGGATGTTCAGCCTTTATTTTGCTAATATTTGAGTGTTCGCAAATTTCACCTTGGAATTTTAATCTAATCTGCGCTTCCAAATTGGATCTAGTACTCTTATAATTTATAAAACGAAAAAAAGCACCAAATTCTTTTGTGGGATGTAAAAGAGAATAAAAAATTTCTTTAAGTACTTCATCAATTTGTGAAAAAGCGGCAACTTCACCATTAAATAAATCACGAGCCTTAATGGAATCGTTTAATGGATTATTAAGTTCTTCTGTCTGAAGTTTATCATCTTTTAATAAAGCATGGTAAGGTTTTGTTGGAAATAGTAGGGGAGATAAATGTAAGGTATCAATTATGTTTCTAGGAGGAACACCAGCTTCATTGATAGTTTGGTCAATAAATTTAATATCATGATTTAAGATATTGTGACCACAGATATACTCGCTTCCTTTCAGAAACTGGGTAAAATTTCCTAGGGAAATCTGCAAAATTTGATGAGTCTGTTGATATCGCAGTTCGTTTGGGTGTTGATCCAAGAAAAGCGAATCAAATGGTTAGAGGTGTAGTTACTTTACCTCACGGAACAGGA
>Ga0099824_1005588_pt1 | contig 17639 bp, 10 predicted proteins | sample SiratrowhiteBW_FD_76837 | JGI IMG/M metagenome (GOLD analysis project Ga0099824, IMG submission 76837) | Root nodule microbial communities of legume samples collected from California, USA - Siratro white BW | ecosystem: Host-associated > Plants > Roots > Nodule | place: USA: California... | reverse complement strand
TGAACCTCTATAGATTGCATTCTAAGGTTCTTCAAAGAACTTGTATTCTCATTTTGAAAAGAATCAAAAAGGGTTCAATTCACCCCCCCCTCTTGAACTTAGGCCAAATACTTACTTTAACAACAATAATAATAATAATAATAATAATAAAAATAATATTTAGGTGAGGTGGGGTCTTAACTAACCCTAAAGAGGGTTATGTATGAACCTAGCTTGGCTTAGGAAGGTTCTTGGAAGATTTAGGGTGAGTCTTGTGTTGAATATTCTGACATTCTTAGGGAAACTCAAGGTAGTTTGTTGAAACTAATAGATGATAGTTCTTAGTTGCTTTTTGGAATCTTTTTGGATAACTTTTGGTGAGTGTTTAACACAAGAAGTTTGAGCAAATTTGCATAGTGCTCAACCAAAACAAAAAAGTGTTCACTTATACTTGAATGAAAATGAATAGATTCAATTGATAAAGTTGAGTTCTTAATCAAGAAACATATACAAGATCACTTATACAAACATTCCAGTAAAACAATTGATTAAAAACCTATTTTAGTTGGCTGTTTTTGCTGCCAGAATTAAGTTTCAAGTGTTGTCCAGAAAAAACAATCAGATATTTCACAATTTTAACAAGTTGTTTATACCAGAAAACATAAATTGATGTAAAATAGGCACGCGAATGTAATTGCAGCAAGCTAAGAGATCACGCAAGAACTTTTATACTGATTCACTTTTTCTCAAGAGCTACATTTCGTCCTTTACAAAACTATGCAAGATTTCACTAAAAAAAACCAAGTTTACAATCAAATACACAATCAAGACTCAATCTTGAACCCTAAAAGATTGATTTAACCCTTATGCAGAACCCTACCACATAAGATGCAGAACTCTATTGCAAATTGTAGAATCCTACTACAGTTGTATGATGTAAACTCCAACCAAAAACGAAATTATAGTGAATTACACAACCAATTATACTCAAACGTCTTATTCAAGTATAAAACAACCTATTAATCAACAATATACGAATTGAAACAACGTAAAAACAACAGCCAATCAGTCTCAGAATAGCAAGAATCACTTATCTGTAATGAGAACAAGCTGATAGATGTTCCTCCCAATCAAGTGCAAGCAAAAACCCACTCAAGAATGAGAATCAAGGATGATCTTGATCCAATCTTAACCAACCTCTCAATTCTTGAAGGTTTCTCTCCAAAAAACTGTCAAGTGAATGTGAGGAATGTTTTTCAAACTCAGAAAGTGCAAAAATCACCCTGAAAACTACAACTCACAAGGTTTTATAGCAAAACATGCATTGCTAAGTAAAAATAATTGGTTGATTTTACTTCAGCGTAAAAACAGTCAACTATTTTTCAGAAACAGTTGGTTGTTTTTGTTCTGCAATAACTTTTCTCATAAAGCATGCTTTGAAATTGATTTTTCACCTGAGTAAATTGGAGTTCCTTGCATACAAATGATAAAATGATATAAAAACAAATACAAACTACAACTAAGACTCTTTATACTACCCCAACCAAGGATCTAAAGCAAATATCCATCAAATCTTCCAAAGCTTCAGAGGATTTCTTAATCAAATTTAAATTCCAAGGGAATCTCCAACAAGATCAATTGGAGAGTGAAAGACATTTAAAAGAGAAGCAATCCGAGGAATTTACCACTAAGGAAGAAATGTTATTGGCTTAGAACAAGAAACTACTAGGAGAGATATAGGCCTTAAAGGACGAAATGGTTGTTATATATGGTCGAGGATTTGATGGAGCTCTAACTCAGCTTCATGCTATTCATCAAGACCTCGACGTATTAACTTTAGATCCCCTTAAAGTGGTCGAGGATGAGAACATAGTAGAATAGGCTTTAAGTTGTTTCGTTTACTACAAATTTTTGCAAACACAATTCTATTCTACTTTGCATTATGATATGTTTGATTTTGACAATGATATTCTACTTTGTGTTATGACATGTTTAATTTTGTTGCTATGCTTGCTTATTTGCTTTTTATACCTTCTACTAGCTCAGAATTGACTGATTTATTTACACAAATTTCTATTTTGACTTTTTTCTTCTGCATCGATGAGTCACTCAAATTCTGCATTCTTGAATTGTTCGGCTTTCGTATCGATGAGCCACTAAGCTTATGCATCATCGAGCCTCTATTAATCAATATAAACATTTGCAACACCTAAATCAAACAAAAATCTTTGGTTCAAGTCATGTCTAATTTTAATCATTCAAATATTAATGTACATTTTCAAGGTCATAAAGAATAGTTTAAAACATATTCAAGATTGTAAGTTCAACACTTCTTATAATTATTTCTTGTTGAAAACAATAACAACTTCATAAGTAGAGGAATGACATATCTTCAAAATCATCATAATTTAAGAAAACTCCAACTAACAAATTAAAACACTGATAGGAAGTTAGGCCAATTGATAAAAAATAATTTCTCTAACTAATTGAAATTGTGAAATTTTAGAAGATAGAAAAACTTTAAGAGCAAAAGGAGTTTATTCAAAATCATATTATAATCGGTTAGAAGTAACTTAAGTAACTTATTTTGTGTCCTAACTGTCAGAGTCTATTTAAGAAAAGGATGAAAATTTACCTGAAAAAAAATTGTATAGTAAGTTTTTTTTTTTTATAATTATTAAGAAATATTTATCAATTTTATTGATAATTAAATTTAAATGCAATATAAAACTTAAAAAAACACATTCACTTTTATTTAAATCGTCGTCTGGTTGATATACGTATGATTTTTTTTAATCTTTACTATTCAAATAGTATTTTATAACTAATATTTTTTTTCTATGTTTATTTAGTGATCATTAATACCATTTACCCGGGGCAATTCTATTGCAGCCCAAAAAAAAAAAAAAAAACTATAAACAACCAAACTAAATATTCAACTATATGACTCAAATTTGAAACCGATAATAATTAAACTGAATAATCTTACATTAATTAATGCGTTAAGTAGTTATCTCTACTTACACTCAATTAAACAAATTCAAAATTCAATACACTTTCTCCATCAAACTCGGAGTATAATCCAAAATTACCTTATTATCTTGATCTTAAAAGATATCAAGTCAAAAAAAAAAAAAAAAAAATCCGAGACTCATAATACATGAATATTCATTATTATCTAAAATTGTTAAAGAACAAATCAAGATTGTTAATATTTCGATGTCTTCTACGTATAATTTCCGCCATGAATAGAAGGTAAGACTCTTCCCAACACCACACTTTACTGTGAGATTGTTTCTCACTTTCTCCTCAATTCATTCTACATGTCGATCAATTAGGGTTAGGAAAATCTTCTTCTTTTCTTTTGTTGTGTGTGAGAAATATCTCAAATATATTTTTTTGTGTTGTGTTGAAATCAAAGTTAAATCTTTATGGAATTTTCTGTGTGTGTTTGATCTTTCATGGAAACAATTTTAGTTACTTTTAGATCAAACTAGATCAATTAAAAATAAACTCTTGCTCATATCTATTAAAAAGAAATATTTGTTACATAATGCATACTCATAGTGTAATTCAAGTGAAATTTAGGGACAAACCTCTAATTTCTGTTAGTCCATTCAATCTAAATGAAAGAAATTCCCCTCTTTTCCTTACGAGTTTTATTTTTACTTTAAATTTCAATTAAAGTTATATTACAAATTTAAATCATTCATCATAAACACGAGGCATTACAGTAATATTTCAATAGAAAAAATATTTTAAAAATTAGACTTAAATATGTCTTTTATTTTTTTTTCATAAATATGATCTATTTAATGTTAGCTACCGTAAAATATTAAATTTTTAGTTTCCATTTTAGTCTCTAAAGATAAACTTTCTCACGTTTTTAATTTGTTTAGTCTTTACAATTAGATATAGTTAGTTTAATGTCAGGAGAAGAAAACGTTATTAGGATTATAAAAAATATTTTAAATTAAGATAGTTGAATATATTTTTTAATTCAATTAAAAATGTATTTTTTTTTATAAATAAACAATTACATATAATTTGCTTTTATATTTTATTTTTACGTTTTTATTATTGAATGAACAGTAAATTTTATGTAACTTTCATTAAATGATCATTAATTTTTTCTCACAAAATCTATTTAAAAGGATAGTCAAATATACTTTTTATTTTGTGTTATATAATAAATTTTATGTATTTGTCATTTTACGCGTTAAAGTTAGGAATAATATATTAAATAATTATATAATTACTTATTATATTAATTTTGAATAACAAATAAAATAATAAGCAAGATTAATAATTAATATGTCCATATTACATATAGTTTTAAGATATTATAACCAATAATTTAAAAAAATATAAAACACATTCAATAATCTCATATTGTGTTAAGATAAATCACTATTGTTGATATATTAAAACAAATTATATTGATCTCCAATGTAAAAAAAATGATATATAAATATTACATATTAAAATGTACTATAAGAATTTAAGTTTTCCAAATATAATGTGAAAAATAAATTATTGAATGAAAAATAAGAATAATATTAAAAACCGTAAAAATCAATGTAACGTAACTAACGTAAGATTTTTTGTCCGTAATAAACGTCAACTGAAGTGAATGTGTCAAAATTATTGGTAGTCACAAATAACAGAACATGTGAAATGGAAGAATAAGAAGAAGCAAGCATAGTGGGTATAGCAATTGGCATAGGTAAAACGTGGGAATGGAATGATAGCAACGACGTCGTGTAACCCCTTCAAACCGAACAACACGTATCTTCCACTATAAATCCATTCTAGCTGCTTTCAATTGCTTCCTCTCCTTCTCCTGCATCCACTTCCCTTCATTTCTTCTCTCAGGTTTCCCTCTCTTTCATGCACTTTCTTCTGGATCTGATCATAAGCGTCAATGTTTCTTCAAATTTTGGGTTTGGAATGTCAAGAAAAACGTGTTTCATAGGATAGATTTGCCCACACTGTCCAATGTTGTTTTTTTCTTCTTCATTGTGTTGAAAAATGTGTTCTTTTACAGATTTGTTTTGAGGTCCCCCTTTTGGGTTCTTGGTCTGGGTGTTCTTTTTTTGAAAATTGATGCATTGGGTAATTTGAGCTAAAGGTTGGTTTTTTGGGGGTTTGCCCTGATGGGTGTCTTTGAATCGGACAAAAGTTTCGAAATTTTTCATGATTTGAGCTCAGATCTGTATGTAATTGGTGAAAATTTGTTTAACCCTCGTGTGTTGGTTTTGGAAAATTGGATAATACTGAAATGGGTTGCGGCTTTCTTTCTTTTTGATTGTGTTTAGGTTGAGTGGATCTGTTTGAATATTGGATTAGGAGTGTAACAGTTTTTAAGATCACGGTTTTAATTTCTTTGTAAATAACGAAACTCCTCACGTGTGTTAGAAAGAGACATTTTCTGAAAACAATTTTGTTGAATAGGTTATGAGTGTTACAATGTTTAAGATCATGTTCTCATTTTTGAGATTTTCTGAGTATAATTTTGTTATATTTTGACGTATGTGTGTGTGAGAGGGAGATAGAGACATATTCTGAGAATAATTTCTCTGTATAGATTAGGAGTATTACAATTTTTAAGAACACGCTTTCAATTTTGAAATGTTCTGTGTAATTTTGTTTTGTTTTGTTGCATAGGTGTTCTACTCTGAAATAAAGGTGATCTGAAGATGAACTGTTATGGTCTTCAAAAGAACGCCTTTGCAGCCTGTGAAGAGATGAGAGGCTCTGTGAATTTTGTTGATAAGAAGGAGTCTGTCATTTGCCCTAAGCCACGCCGAGTTGGGGTTGTATCTAACATGCCTGTGAGGCACTTGAGATGGCATTTCAAGTAAATATTAGAAATCATTTCTCCCCTTTTGAGTTTTAATTACATTAATCTGTTTTGGAAGCCTTTGGTGTTCTCATTTGCTGTGTTTCAATTTTTCTTGAAGTCAACAGGCCGAGGGTTCTGATTCAAAAGGTGGGGCAGAGCTACTAGAGATTATGTTTAAGAAGGTAAGCTATGAGTTCATGAAAATTTTTCTCTAGGCCTAGGAAAATAAATGTCAATTAGGATAGTCTTGGTAGCATAGTAATGTATGAATTTGTGGTGTGATGATGCATGCTTTGTTTCTATTGGTAGACAATTTTTGTTGTATTCAAAAAAAGGTTTTAAAACTTGGTTTTCCACGATGATTTTGGTTGTGATGTCAAGGATTTTGGACTTTTCATGGTCATAATTATGTCTACATCGGCTATAGTTGTTTGTAATTTCCTGCAATGTCAATGATGCAATCAAACAGCTATGGTGTCTGACTTTTAAACCTTGATTTGAAACTTTGTACAATGGTTTTGGGTTCAAAGGAACATTGTCTTACAAGAAACTTGGCAAATCTTTGAGGGGTCTTTCTGAAAGATTCCAAGGATCATAGATTGACATTTTGTTATGAATTGGTGTGTGGTATGAACAGGAGAGTTATGGGAAGGAGTTTTCAAATCAGGTAGCTTCATCTCCTCCATTTTTTTGTGGATCTCCTCCTGTTCGAGCTGCAAATCCATTGGTTCAGGATGCTCGATTCAGAGGCGAAAAGCACGAACCGGCATTTACAACTTCATCTCCATCAGGTTTATTTTCTCCATCTTCGGGTTCGGGCAAAGCTGGTTTTGTTAGGATGAGTTTTGGACTTAAACCGTCCACAGTTAGAGTCGAGGGATTTGATTGCCTCAACAGGGATTGCCAGAATTCTAGGATTCCTACTGTTGCTTAAACTCCATTCAGAGAAGTGTACATAGAGGAAGCTGAGTGTGACTGCTTATAAAAATGACTTGACTTAAAACTAGGATGAACATGTTTGAGGGAAAATGCTGAAGAAGCAAGCCTTGTGTTCTTGAGAAGGTTTGATGTGTAAAGAGAGCTTTTCTTTTTGTAATATAAGGTTGGATCTGAGTGTTTTTTCTAAATTTTGTTTAGGTCATCACCACGAGAATGTCCTGTATAGAGAGTCGGTGATTCTGGATATCAATCTTGTGAATATGTTTAGCTACATTTGAAAGCTTGGTTATTGTTCTTAATGAAATTAAACAGCCATTTATAATGAGAAATGTCAATATTTCTATGCCTTGTTCAAGTTTATGTTCTCAATTTTGCTATTTGGTGGATGTCATTGTGATTGAAGGAAAAGTAACTGGGCTTTGTTTCACTTTGAATTGATGTTTGGACTAGTTTAATTTGAATGTCAAATTTATGAGATCAGTTATAACTTAAACCATCAAAACTAAGCAAGTGCTAGTAGATGTTTGTGAAGTTCTTCAAACTATTTATTTTGCAATAAAGGAAATGGTAATTAGTTTATACATCGTTTGTTGAGCATCCACTGGTGAAAAGGGTTACACAGCGATGTGGGAGGATCACTACGAGGACAAAAAAACTTCGGAGAGAAAATTAAGACTAATTGTCTTCTTAGCATAGAGAATCTTGTATAAATAAAATACAATTATCATTTTTTAGAATTTTAAGAATTAAAAACTTTGGTTTTCCTATATAGAGATTTGTTCATTGTTTGAAAGGAGTAGAGTGAGTAGAGTGAAAAGAGTGAACATTTTTTAGGGAGGAAATTCTTTTCAGGAACTAATCAAATTCTTTCTTCGAATTAGTTTTTTTTTTTCTCAATATTTGTTTATTACATATGTCTTCTCGTATTTCTCAAAATGAGTTCAAAATGATGATTCAAATTTGGGGCTAAAAGTTGTAAAAGGAATGATTGAAGTATTCAATACAAGAAGTTCTAGAATTTTTCTAAAGAAGTGATTCAATATAATGTTTGAGAAACAAAAGCAATTATTGGATCAACATGAATTATCCATCACAAACAAAAGGAAAAAAAGGAAGATATTGAAAGACAAATATTTGATTGAAAAAAAAAAAAATAGTGAAGAACTACATTCCGAATCCTTTACATACGTTTGGATTCAGTGATTTGGGATGGTTTTCAGGTTCAAAAATGCAGGAGAAGCTCGTATGCTTATCCTTGTAAGCTCGTATGCTTATCCTTGAAAGTTGTGAGGACGAGAAAAACAACTGACAACTGTATAATTACAATGTTAGTTTTGTGCCTTTTCACCATTGGTGACCTAGATTTTTTAGAGATTTGTCATGTTAGTTATTTTTGATGATATTGTGCATGAATACAAGATTTCTGACATCCAAATAGGGATACATTTGATCCTGCCTTCTTGGTTGTGCCATTAAAATGGAGTGAATGCTGAAGGGTTGGTTACTTACACAGATTGAATTCCTTATGTTAAAGTTGTATATATAGTGGTGCTTTCATTAACAAGAGCTTGAGGTGATGTGACTAAATATTTTAGAAGTTGGTGTTGTGATGGTAGAATGTGGTAGCAACATGGAGGTGAGATGAGGTTTGTGAAGAAGTTTGGCATTGCTTATATAAATTAGAGGTGGGTATTCAAACTTTTTTTTTTTTTTTTCTGTAAAACATAGGGTGGATAACTGATTAAGCTAATTAATTATGTATGTAATGTGAGTGATAAACGATTATATATGTTTTTATGGGATAATCCGTTATGGGTCTAAATGTTATATTTTCTGTTGTTTATTTGTGAGTGGTTTATTTATATATGCATCCATATTATGATAATGGTTGTTGTCTTGTTTTAATTAGGAGTAGAGGGTGGTGATTTCATTGGCTTTGGTTGGTGGTTTGGTCAATTTGTGGTGTGCTAAGTTTCTTGGTGTGGTGAGTTCATGTGAACAAACATTTGTCATGGTTGATTGGGTGGTCAGTTTTGTTTTAGTTTACCAACTAGAGTGGTGTATACAAATTTGGATAACAGAATAGGTTGATGAGAGTATTTTTTTTTTTTGATGTGGTTGTAAGTTCATTGTTGAAGGAATGAATTTCTTCTTGTGCTGCTATTCATAATGTTTTCGGCTCCTGTATTATTGTAGGTCCATTGTTGTGGTTTCGATTGAGTTAAAACGTCAGCAAGTAAGTTGTAAAATAAATTATATTATATTGATTGGAGTTGCATGATTGGCTGTAAAAAATATTATACACAATTAAAAAATTTTATTATAATTTGCTCTCGTTAAAAATTATAATCTAGCTGCATAAATCTATGATTATTTATAATTTATTTAGAAATATAAAGTAATGATTATAATTTATTTAAAAATTAATAGCATTTGTAATGTCATAAATATTTTCTGTTACATATATAATCAGTAACCTTGACGTATATTAGATATTTATTTAATAAATTTAGGAATATATTTTATAACTTTAATTTGACATAATTAAGAATTGAATTTATTTAGGATTTTTTTTATTTATAATGTCATAAATATTTTGGATTAAATATAAATATTAATTTAGAATTGAAATATTAGTTAATTATTTAAAACAATTCAGAAATATAATTTATGACTATAATTTAATATATGATGCCATATTATCTAAGATTTTACATAATAAGTATTTAAGATTCCAAAGTAATAAAGATTTTAATTTATTTAAGAGTTCATTTTATTTATAATCTCATAAATATTTAGGATTAAATAAAATTAGCAATTTAGAATTGAAAATTTAGTTAACTATTTTAATATTTTAAGTAAGATAATTTATAAGTATAAATCGATGTATTATGTGATTATTTCAATATTAGTTAATTTTATTTATAATCTCATATATGAAATAAAATATAATTACTAATTTAGAATTTAAATATTGGTTAATTATTTAAAAAATTTAAAGAATATACTGTATAATTGTAATTTGATATATGATGTGATAATTATATAAGATTTTGTATAATAAATATTTAGGATTCGAAAATAATGAAGATTTTAATTTATTTAGGAGTTTATTTTATTTATAATGTCATTAATATTTTTATCAAATATAATTTATAATTTAGAATTTAAGTATTAGTTAATTATTTTAGAATTTAAGAAATTTTATCAATTCAAATTGATGTATTACGAGATTATAATTTAGGATTATAAAATAATTAAGATATTAACTTATTTAGGAGTTGATTTATGTATATTGTCATAAATAGTTCTGATAAAATATAATGACTAATTTAAGATTTAAATATTTCTTAATATGAGTGTAATTTATATGATGTCATCATTATTTATGATTGATAATTAGAATTGTAATTTACATAGAATTTCATTTTATTTATAATACAATACTTGGTTAGGATTTATATATTTAGTGATTTATAATTTTAATATTACTTAATTATTTAGAAACAATTATAAAACTATTTTATACGACATCATAATTATTTAAGATTGTAAATTATTAATAATTTATTTTATTTTCATCATATTTTTATTTATAATTTCGTACACATTTTCGATTAAATATAATTAGTTATTTTTTAATTCAATTAAATTATTATAACATTGAAATTGGGGTTTGAGTTTCGTAACATCCAAGTTGCATTACCATTTAGAACATGAAATTAGGCATTTATATAGTGTTATATGTGTAAAGCATTTGTGTCATGGATAATGATACAAATCTATCTGCATATTTGGAGGATTAATTGATGAATGACAACATAAACATTGATTAAATTGATAATGGTGGTATTGATTCAAATTTATTATTTACGTAAAACAACAAAATCGGTTGAGAAGGTAACTTGTGTTACAAAATCGGTTGAGAAGGTAACTAGCAGCAATGACCATTCTGTGTGTTGTTGTGTATGGTCTTAGTGTATTGAGGTTTGTTGACAAGATGACAAACACTATTATCTTAGAAGTCCCTTAAAAACAGCGTCGTAGTTGATGTTATACTTGGTGCACATAGAGTAATGTCGCGACATTATTTGAATGGGTTCAGAAGCATTTACCAATTTATGTCAGCGATTAAGGAAACTGACTTCATGAAGGATGGGTTGCGATCAAGTGTGGATGAACAAGTTGCTAAATTCCTTCACATTGGACATAATGTGAAAAATTGAAGTGTTTTGTTTTTTCTATCTATCCGGTTAAATAGTGTCCCGTCACTTTCATAATGTACTGAATGCAATTTTGATGTTAGAGGAAGAATTCAGAAAGCAATCATCTAACATTAGGTGTAACCTCAAATCTTCAACAACAAATAATTTTACCCATAATTTAAGGCAACAATCTCATTTGACATACATGATTGTATGATTTAGGTGAATTGTTCAATTATCCCTTTTTTCCCCTTAGGATTGTTTAGGGGCTATAGATGGGACTCATATACATGTGAAAGTGTCTCGATCATATGCTCCTTGTTTTTGTGGAAGAAAGGATTGACCAACTCAAAATGTATTTACAACTTGTGATTTTGACATGAAGTTCACATATGTTTTAGTTGTGTGGGAAGGAATTGCATCTAATTCAAGGGATTTTAAAGGATGTACTTGAACGAGAAGACCTGTTCATACCTCAAGGTGAGTTCGAGCTTGTTTGGTGTATTGCATGTATAGGCATACGTTGATTGTGACATGTAATAAGTTTAAACTTTATCATTGTAAGAAGATTCTACCTTGGGAATGTTGGTTTTATCTTAAAGGCTTAGGTGATGACATCATATCGTGGTGTTAAATATCATCTAAAAGAGTATAGTCATAGAGGTCCACAAAATCCAGAAGAGTTATTTAATCATTGACATTCATCACTACGAAATGTTATTGAAAGAACATTTGGTGTGTTGAAGAAATGATTCCCAACTGAACCACATTACCATTGGAGACAATGTCAAATATTGTTATTGCATGGTGTATTCTTCATAACTTCCTTCTTGGGGCGAACAACTTGATGAAGTTGATCGGGAGTTGATCTTGCAAGTTCGTGAGGACCATTGTAGACTTGGTTTAGAAATTAGGGTATAAGAAATGAAATGTGAGCAAATTATCATAACAATTACAATGTCGTAATATTTTTTCATAGTCAATGAAAACATTACTTCTTTTTATGTTACAGAAAAGAGGTATCTTTTGTATTCTTTAACGCAATACAAATGTGTTTTCTTATACTACGATGAGTTATGTTTGCTACAAGTACAACATGAATTGGGAAAAAGTTGTTGTGTCAGAGTCATCTGCACTAAGTTCACAAAGTCCACCGCAGATATGGACTTTTAATTGCTTTCAACTATGATAGATGAGGCTCGACTAGGTAACAAGGTCAATGACAATTCGACGATGCAAGCCTACAGTAACATTGTGGAGGCTCTCTGCCAATCTAGTTTGGTGGGGATTACAAAAATATATATCAAAAATAGGCAACAGTGCTTGAAAGACACATGGCATGAGTTCCACGATTTATTGAGTGGACTTAGTGGATTTACCTTAAATCAATCCACTAAAACATTTGAAGTCGAAGACGAAGTCTGGGATGATCTAATCAAGGTTAAGAATGCACTTTTACCATTTAAGATTGAAAATCCTCTATTTATTTGCACATTTGTCCTTATGCATTTCGCCCTTACTTTATTTTCAAGTAAAACTCACATCCGCTAAATGGAAGGTGAAACTAATCATGCATTACGACCTGACAGAGGAGTTGTGGGGGGCAGATCGTGCCACTAGGCAAGCGAGTCGGTCATCCTGACAAGTTAGACGATGTTTGCAGATACACTCTTTTAGTGTTAACTTGAATGAAGATCATATGGAATACATCCTGTAGGTACCCTCATTTGATCCTATGTTTGAGAAACCTCTATTATCATCATCCATCGTTGATTCGTATAGTCTAGTTACGACTGAATCTGTTCCATATGCACCGTCAGATGGTACCTAATTGCTTAGGGGTTCAAAAAGAAAAGCCCCAATGGTTGAGGTGATTGACGAACAATTTGAGAAGTTGACGCACTAACTGATGCAATGGTCAAAGGCAATGACATTGGACAAGAGCACAATGCAATACTTCATGAACATGTCCAGAACATGAGTCGTAAGTCATTTTTCCATTACTCAGAAAGTGAGATATGACAGATGTTAGTTGATATAAGTATTACAAATGACACGATCATGGGCCAATGTTATGAAGCATTGTGCAATAACCTGCCTCTGGTCAAGCTTCTATTTGGTATGCTCCAAGACCTTCGTCTGAAGATATTATTTGATGTTATGACTATGAGACATTCAAGCTTTTAATTTCCTTTGTTTACAAAATGTTTGTAGTAGTTTATCCTTTTAATTTAGTTTATCCTTTTCATTTGTAATATTATGAAACTCAAAATCTAATATATAAGATTTGTAATTATTTGTTATGTTTTCTTACTTTATGTGTTATTGTAATAATTATATGTTTTCATATGTCTTCACTTGTGTAGCAATGAGTTCATCTTCTATGGGTAGAGGACAAAGGCGGCGTAAAGGAAAAGTCTTGACTAATGAGGAAGAGTTCTTCATCAGCAGGGCCATGTGGTTGAAGACTATTAAACCATACCCGTTCTTTTAGCAAACGGGATCAAATGGTGGAGTATGCGATAGTATTCTACAAGGGCAAACTTATGCTACCTAAGCTTATATACTTCTCATTCTTTGCACAAGTAGAGTTTACCTTCATAATCATTTCGTCTTCCAAGGTATAAAAGACTTTGTGACTATGGGATGTCCATACTTCAAGGACCTAATCAAGGTCTTTTATTCAAACTTGAGGGTTACCTCCATACTAAAGTTAACAACATAACAGTTACCTCTTTTGATTTGATCACTGTAGCAAACCTGAAGTACAAAGGTGTGAAAATGGGATATCCTAACATCACACCGAGCATAACTTACAACCGCCAAGTGGTATTGAATTCAATGCTAAGACCAGAGCTGCAAAGTCAAAACTTGAGGAATGTAGAAAGTTTGAATGTTAATGACAAACTTTTGCATTATGCTTATGTTCACATACTCACCCCACGATCAACAAATTTTGGATATTATTGAACAAAAACATCTTCATGATTAAGACATGAAAAAAATGTCTTTGTTAATTGGCATTATCACATAATGCAACACATGGTCAAATGTAGGGATAATAACATGCATCTGCCATACTCTTCTTCATTTCACGCATCTTGCATGTATATGGTGTCGACTTATCGCAGGAGTCAATTGTTAACCTAGGCTAGTCACACTTCTTTGGTAAAAAAACACAGAAAAAGTTAAATATCTTTGAAGTCAAATGGTGTGTGACAACATGGTACGATGATTGGCAATGATTATGAAGATGCATTGAAACCCAACGACCATGGTCAAGAACCCCACACCCCAAGCATCAGTCCCCCTAGTATCCCATGATGGTCAGATGTTTTCGTAGATGATGACGAGTATGCAGGAGTTGCAACAAGGATTAATTAATTTGACCATGAATGTCAATAATTTTCAAACGAATATATGCACCACATATGATAATTTACACATGGATATGCACGACTTTCATATGAATATGTGCAACAGTTATGATAATTTACACATAGATATGCACGATCTACATATAGATATGGAAACCCAATTTTAGAGTGTGCACAACATAACTAACCAGACAGAGTGCAACATTAACAAATTTCGAAACTCTTGGAAGTGATATTTGGTTGAATTGTAATAATTAGTATTATAACTTCATTTTTTTATTCTTACTTTTCTCTTTAATGTAATGTAATTGTGCTTCTTTTTTGTAATTACATGAAATTTATAATTTTGTTTACTTTTTTTTTTTATTTTGAACAATTCACCTATCATTCTAGTAATACATTTTCTAATAAAACAGAAATGTAGGTCTAATTAATTCCATTTCATTTCAAATTAATTTTAAACCTACTAATTTGAAATTTCTAATATTACAATTTTATTAATATAAAAATAATAATTAACCCTTAAAAAAACAAATGTAACAAATTTCATTGTCAAATAAATTAAAATACGAGGACAATTATGTAATTTCACACTTTTATATCTTTTTAAAACAAATAACTCATCAATCACACCAAATAAATTAATAATTTTAATTTTTAATTAATTTTAAATATAAAGACAAATTTATCATCTTATATTTTATCAATTAAAAATATTAAAATATCAATCATACTTATGAGATTATTCATAAACTTTTCCTTCAAATTTTTAATTTATCTCTTAATCCATACCACTCAACCTACTTTTTCAAAAACAACTTTTTCATAACGTATTGTCACAAAAATTCAACTTCTCGGAGCCCCATAATTAAGAGGAGTTTGCACGGCTTTCCATTTACAACTTCCCATTTATCTCGTTTTTAGTACCAAACATTATCCAATGCAAGAAGAAATTTCTTTCTTTTGACAATTTTTCTTTGAGCTTGTTTTGAAGAATTTTTAGGTTTTCGCTGTCATCTTTTTTAGCAGTAATTGCCTCAAGAATGCTTTTTGTCACAGTGAAAACATTAAAATGATCTGAAACACATACCTATACTTTGGTATCAAATTCGGCATCCTCCAGCTTTGAGTCATTGTATATATGTTGGGCGAGTGTGGTCTTACCTAACCCACCCATTCCCACAATAGAAAGTATTGATGGTTGGTTTTGAATTTTAGTTTCCAATGTGAGCCAATCAATGATCATTTCTTTGTCAGCATCTCTGCCATAAATAACACTTTCAGCCACCAAAGAAGTTGATGGCAATTTCTGTGACACGTTACTACCAGATCCGGCACTAGAATAAGTAGACTCTTTCAAACCTAGAGCACCCTTTTGCCTTGCAAGATATTCTAGTTTGTCTATGACTTCTTTCAACCCTGATTCAATTTTCTTGTTAAATGAACTGAAAGTAGCATTGAAGAAGTTTGATACCTTGTAAGTGATGGTTTGAGGTTGAGATTGAGGTTCCACTTGGCATCTGGTGAGTTCATAGTCTATTTCACCCAATAGATCCTCAGCATCAAAGACAGCTTCTTTGACAGAAAAAAGCCATGCTTTGACGTGTGGATCTCTGAACTGCTTTAGAGAGCATTGATGGAGTGCAGCATGATGTTCAAATTGGTGAGCAGCTTCTCATCAAGTTTTTTCCCACGAAAAAAGTCAAGAAGTTCAGGAGAAGCGAGCCTGTCGAATGCAACCTGAAGAAAGGCCGAAAGAAGAGCAACACCAAAAAATTCTGCTGCCATGGTGGGAGTTGGAAATGGAGTGAATGGTGAATGGAAGTGTGTAATTTGAAATGGAAGTTTAGAAGACAGTGATTCAGTGCAGGGATGCTATAGTGATGAAATGAGTAGTTAGGAAATCTGTGTAGAGAGAGGGTTGAGGTGTCGGACAATACTGTAAGAAATCAACAAAATTTTCACCATTTGACTCTATATTTAGTATTTTGAAATCAAAATTTTATATGGGCGTAATAAACTTTAATTACTTAGATATTCTGACCTCAAAATAAAAATCTTTCTGCATCAATTATATTATTTTGATGCAACTTTATTTGATAACTAATGTTCATAGTTTCTTTATTCAATTAATTGGCTACCATGAGATAATTAAGCTAGTTTAGTATATGCAGTCAGTACTTTTTAATTAGCAAAGATTTGGTTTATTAGTCTTTTTGTTCTCTGTATTGATCATTTTTCTGAACTTGGTTTAGTGGCGGATTCTTCTCTGCATTTTTGCTACTGGTTTAATGCAGTATAGGGTGAATTGATTGTCCTCAACTGTCCTAGTTACTATTATGTCATACTTCTTTAGTTATCCAGCAAAAAAGTAACAATTGTTGAGTGTTTCTGATAAAAAAGATGCTGACAGCTTTAATCCATGAATGGATTTACATTTGTTTAAATTTTCTTTTCTATATTCACTTAATTGGCTATCATGAGATAATTGTCTGTTTACTATATGCAGTAATTTTTATTAAGCCAATATTTGGTTTATCTGTCTTTCTGTTTATTTATCATTTTTTCAATTTCGTTTAATAGTGATTTTTGGTCTCAAGTTAATATTTAACACCAATTTGGCATTTAGAATTGAATTAATGATATTCGATTTTAAAAAAATATGGTGGTGGTCATTGGCTGCCATTTAAGGTTTTCTTTCATTCGGCACAACAAATACTCAAGCTTTGCATAGGTAATCTACATCAGGTGACTGCTACACAAATTTTCCTCTCCTAATTTTATAAACAAATGGAACCCAAGTGGGAAAAGAAAATAATAAAAAATTATAAGCTATTTGTAATGCACACTACTTCAATGCCACTTCCCAACTCAGCAAGAAATCAAATACAATTGCAAGGTCTACGAATGTAAGTTTAGAAGTATTCACATTTCACAACTCCCTTTGCTTCAATCTCTCTCTCAGGTGTATTAGTTTTCCCTGAACTGTTTAGGTAACTCATCATCAGATAAGCCAATTTCAATCCCTTCTACTTGTTCTCTCTGTATAATATTATGGTACATTGGCAGAAACCGACTTTGGAAAGACCTATAGGAGAAATAGCGTAGCAGCACACACACAACAACCAAAAGGGTTACTAGCCAATATAGACCACTGGGAGCACATGCTTCCACAAATACATACCAGAAGGCAATGCTGCCCCATATAAAAAAATGTTGTATCCAAGTAAAGTAATTGATGGATAGTGCCATTTGGCAATTCACAGTCCACACCACACATGTATACATTGTGAC
>Ga0099824_1005583_pt1 | contig 17644 bp, 7 predicted proteins | sample SiratrowhiteBW_FD_76837 | JGI IMG/M metagenome (GOLD analysis project Ga0099824, IMG submission 76837) | Root nodule microbial communities of legume samples collected from California, USA - Siratro white BW | ecosystem: Host-associated > Plants > Roots > Nodule | place: USA: California... | reverse complement strand
ATATTTTATATTTTATTATATTTTTATATATATTTTTATATATATATAATAAATAATAAAATATATATATATATATATATATATATATATATATATATATATATATATATATATATATATATATACACTAAGGTACATTACGAAATATAATTTAATATAAATATAATATTATATGATATTTTTTTACCATACAAAATACTAGTCATTAAATTAAGAAAATTTATTATTAAAACATAATTTTTAAAAATACATTTTTTTTAATAATGGGACAGTTAGTACAGTATGAATATCTCTAATAGAGACTGTGATAGGAGAAAGACAATAAGAATACATTTGACATTATCTAAATTTTCTTTATTTGTTATGCTTATAAAATGTTGAAATCGACACCTTAATTTATTTTTATTCTCAAATAAAAAAATGATATGAAAATGTTTCAAATAATACTATAACAAAAGTTTTACACGGTAAGTAATAATAATTAACTGTTATATCAACATATAAATAACTAGATAAAAAAAAAAACTTAAACTCATAATTCAGCTTGATTCATTATCAATTTTTAGTATGTGTTAAAATAATAATATCTTTTAATGGGATAAAAATGAATAAGTTTTACATAACAGTTATACTAGTATAAATGTGATTAAAAATAGATTATATCATAACTAATTTCTATAAATAGATTAAGCGACATTATAGAATTCAACTCTTTTTTATTTAGTAATTATATCTAAACCAAAACTATTGATTAATTAATATATATTACATTTTATTTCTATATATTATTTGAAATTGATGTTGTTAATTAGAATTAATCAATCATATCATATATAAAAAAAATATTTTATTTACTGTATATAATTATATTTGTTAGAAATTTATTAATTTTGTGAGAATGACTTAAATTTAAAGTTTTCTTTTTTTAATATAGTATCAAAATCCATTTTAATAAAAACTTATAAACCTATTGTGTTATTCGTTATTTTATTAGTATCAAATTATTTATAAATATTTAATTTTATGTTCAATACATATATCTCAACATAAAAAAAAAATATTTAAAATTTTATAGTTAACTAAAAATTAGACTAATTTAAAATATATAAATAGAAATAATTTGCTATCATGTGTTAATTTTAAAGTACCCCTCTTAACAGTATTTTTATAGGTGGTCCAACTTACTTTTTATAGACATACAAACATTTAGCTTCGTTCCGATTCAGTATTTTTCTTTTTCACAAATTTTATTTAGTAAGTGAAAATAACCTCTTTGAGGAAACCCCACTGGATTTCATCACTTCATATGTTGTTGTCACCATCTTCATTCCAACCTCCATTCATTTTTGTTGTCCCTATTCAGTAAGAGAACTTATTAAGAGGTCCTCTTTCAGTATAAACCAAGTCTTTTCTCATTCAAAGTTTCAATTCCACCTATTTTGCATTCAATAACTCATCTCTGTTACAATGTCCTCTTTTGTTCTCTGTTGAAATCTCTTTTTCACAAAATATGTGAAGAAGCATGAAATTGAAAATGAAGATGATTTTTTTTTCGTAAAAGTATGTTGTTTAGGAGGATGATTTTGAGTATAAATTAATTCGTGTACTCAACCAACTCGACTCAAATAAAAAAAAAAAAAGTATGTAGACTGATTTTAATATTTAGGATGAATCAATTTGTAAAACAGTAATATTTAATATAGCATGAATCGATGTATATTTTCTTAAAATATAGTAACTTTCTTCTGATTCACAATAATGAGAACAAAATAAGAAAAAATAAAGAAATCTCGTCTTATCTCTAAAAAGTGAAAGAGTCAGAAGAAAAATAGTAATTTTGAAACGTACATATATTTATATCATGTAATAGAAAAGTAATGTGACACGATTTCCTGAATGCATAGTTCATATATAATTTAAGAAATATTGATTTTGATTTTAATTTATTGACAAGTTTAAGTTGACCTTCTCACCCACTAATTGAAGAAATATTAATTTCCTCCAACTGTATATTGAAGAGAGTAGTTGTGTTTGTTTTGGTCTAAAAGTTGACAGTGGGCAAAGTGATAGAAGAGAAGGTGTATATTTGTTGACATTGTCCTTCAAACTTAATTGATGTAATAAATGTGCATACATGCAAAAAATTTCATGAAATATTTTTAAATATTTATTATTTTTTAAAACCTGAAAATATTTAAACAATGTGTTCATAAAACAAAAAATAGGAAAAATGAATATATATATATATATATATATATAAGAAATTGGGAGATAATAGTTATTAGAGTAAATCAAACCTAATCCCATGTATAGTATTCTTAGTTTACCTCATTGCATTAACATTCACACATGTTAATAGATAATATTTAATTATCAAATCAGAAGACTAAAATTTAATTATCTTAAAATAATAATAATAACAATAATGATGATGATAAAAAACTATTATGAAAAATAAAATAAAAATTGGATAGTCTGTCTAAATGAGAAAAAAATACCTATCTGATGAAAACAGTAAAAGAGAAATAAGATTTATCCAAAACTAAAAAAATGACATTTTTTATAATGAAAATTAGAAAAAATAATATATTTTATAAAAAGAAAAAAATAAATAAATCATATTATTAATTAAAAATATAAATAATTATTGTAAAATATTTTTTAAAAAGAAAATAGAGAGGAGGATGTTGGAAACTATCATATCAATTGAGTGTTAAGTCTTAAATATAAGTGGGTCTAAATATGGTGGGTGTTCTACGAAAATTGAGTAATTTATGTTTTTATTTGCGAAATTATATATCTTTAAAAAATTATAAAAATAAATAAATCTTATGTCAACACACGATTTCATATAAAAGACATTTCTTTCAAACACATTTTTTTTCTATTTTTCAATTTAAAAAAAAGAAAAAGAGAGAGAGAGTCACATTTTCAAGTATGGTTTCCATTTTTTAATTCATTTGAAATTGAATACGATTGTTTATATTTATTTTTAATGAAATAAAAGAAAAATGTGATTACAGTCATTTTGTATATTTAAAATGAAATTAACTTTTTTAATATTATTTTGTGACCAGTATTTTTAATTGGTTATTTGTCTTTAGTATAAATATTTTTTGCAACAAAAAGTAAATTTTCGTGACTCAAAATACAATGCTGTTATAGTTTTCTTTTTCATAATTGGTGAGCAGTTTTCAATTGTTCTTGTTTTTGTTCTAAAAATCATAACTGTTGAATGCAATTTCATTTTCACATTATCACCATGAAAGCGTGTATATAGGTTGAGTTTAAGTAAATCAATCACTAACCCATTCAAAAAAATATTGGGTTTAATTATTTGGCCAATTTAAAAAAATAAATTAGATTATTTAATATTTTAGAAAATAAATAAATATCAGTTTTGTGCTGTCGGAAATACACTTGAAGTTTTAAAAATATTAGAAAGTGTATTTAGATAAATGTATGATGGGAGATGTACTGCATATAGCATAACAGTGTGGTCGTTATTTATATTTCTGACAACAATCTCATGTAAATGTGACGTCAGCCAAAAACATTAATCTTTTCATTCAATTTTTATATCTTCAATCTGTATAGTGTTGATGCTCATCCGATTTTCTTTTGCTATGTGGCAAGATAAGTAAAAAAATGTTGCGGCTAATTAACAATGTGCCTAATTATTATTAGACATTTTATTTTTTTCACTTAGAAAAAAATATCATTTATTTTTTAATAATATGTTTATTATCCATTATTCTCATTCTAAAATCTATAAAATAAACATTTATAGCACTTTATTAACCTTTGTAATAAATTATGAAAATTATATAAGGAATTGTCACTTTAATGTTTGATGGCCCTAATAAGTACTATGTCTTTGAGTAACAAGTTATATTGTTACAATTAATATGATATTTGAGTGAGGAAGGAAATAAATAATTATTTCTCCTCACAAGAAATATCACTCAAATAAAAATACACAGTTAAAAGAATATTTCCATATACTTTAATGAATGTTTAAATTTTTTAAATGTTTTATTTTGCAGTTAAATTTATATAAATGCTTATATATAATTATTTAATTGGTAATTAACTTGTTAGTTGGTTATTAGTTTGTGTGAGATATATAATGTGTATTGAGAAATAAAACGTTAAACAATAAGATAACAAAGTTTCACTATATTTCAAATAGTACATATAAGGATATTATAAAACTATAAAATTTCCTAGATTGTACTTATTATAGTCATTGTAAGTTATTCTCATTTATTGTAAACTAAGAAGAGGGAGTATAATGATATAGTCAGTGTTCAACACATCTTTTTCAGAAGTTGTGGGCAGTTTTTTCAGAAGTTGTGGACCACAAGTTTAAGTGAAAGTGAGAATGTGATTAAGAATGGATGAATGATAATGATATAAGATATAAGATATACTTACAATAACGAAGTTATGCTGTAATGTTAAAGTTTTCTATATCTATGTTTTGTGTATTATTGATTAGATCATTTTTGTTATTTTATTTTTAAATATTGTGATGATATATTTTGTTTTTTAAAATATATGACCAATGTGCTTATTTCCTATAAATTTATTTTATAATATAACTAAAATAAATTCTTTATAACGTGTGAAACTAATAATTGATTTTGAATTTAAAAATATATATTTCTACTTTATTTTTTATTTAAATATATTTTAGATATTTCAAAATTGAAAACACAGCTAATACTTAAAAATAGTTCATATAACATTTTGTAAATGCACATCTTTATTGCATGCAAAAGCCCCTAAAGAGAAAGGTTGAATGTTTCGTTAACCGTTTTGCAAGATAGCAAGACCTATGCGTGTGTTTTGACAAAATTACAGTTTTAACCTTTAACATTCCACAACATCAGATCTATCAAATTATATAAAAAAATTAAAAAATAATATAACAAAAATAAGTTCTCATGGTTAAGTTTTTGTCAAAAAAATAAAAAAGAACACTACGTAAACAAGTTTATATTGTGTAATTATAGCCGTGTTATTTGTCAAAAGAAAGAATATCTTCTATGAATAATCATATTACTTGTAATATAATTTTCACTTGTCTACACAATTCGAACCTAAGTATTTTAAATTGATAAAAGTAATCCAAACAATTAAATTTATTTATTTATTTATTTAATCCTCTGTTTTATTTTCTTTTTTATCTAATAAACTTCGTATGATAACTTAATTTTTACCATAAGCTTTATAATAAATAAATAAAATAAAAAACACTACATAATAGAACTCTTCAATTAAAATTGAACTAATTATAATACAGTCACCTTTTAAACAATTTCCATCAAATGCCTACTAGCAAACAGAGTCACCTTTTAGTAGTATCACAATTAATTGAATGAAACAAACTAATTACAATGGATGAAGATAGTTTAAAGTCATCTTACTATTAATCAATCAGGATAAAGTGAATAATTTGTAACGTTTCAAAGATTTTTAACTAAAATAAATATCATACATATACAATCATCACACAACAGATATAAGCGTGTTAATTTTTATATAAAATATTATATTTGTATTGTATTATTTACATTTTAGAACGTTTAATGCAACAAATTTATTGTTGTTGCCTTAACAATAAAATCACGAGAATGATATTACCAATAATAATGTGATGGGCCAATAAGATTTTGCATCAATAAAGGTTGTAATGATAACAAAAATAAAAGTACTGAATTCGATTATGACGATGATAATAATAACGTTAAAATTATGGTTATCAAAATATAACGGGATAGGTCATTCAACCAAAAATTATGATTGGGTTCAATTGTATAAAATTAGTAATAAACGAAATTGGTGTAAAACGGCAAAACAAAATAGATTCAACTAGAATAAATATAAAAATCACAATTTAAACTTTTTTCTTAAAAAAAGTCAAAATAAAATATTAATAACTTTTTATTATACTTATAATTATTATTAATGTCATTATCATAAATTGATGTATATTATTAAAATTTTAAAGTATGACGTATATGTTTTATGTAGTTTTTAATATAAAAATTGTAATATTATATATATTTTGAATACTTTCTTTGATTTTTTTATCAAAAAATATCATCAATACAATTTTATTCCATTTTAACTCCGATTGAATCGTTAAACCAATTTTTAAAATATTGATTAAAACTAACAACAACCATAATAATAATAATATAAAATATCATAAGTGTTGATTGAAACTTAAAACAAAATTCACAATTTTTTATTGATCTTGAAAATGAATACAATTTTTTTTAAATCGAGTTTAAAATAATTTGGGTTCTGTTTTAAAAACTCCATTTGAAAACGAAACACCTTAAAGTTGATGGGTGCAGATTCAAATTGATGGGGTGCAGGAAGTTTGTGCCTAATAGGCAACTAAGTAAATATTTGAGCCCACTCAAAGACAGTGAACAGAAGACCCATGCTATTTACATCGCCCAATCTCCCAAACCATCCTGCTTTTGGTTATTTTGATCTCCAGAAATATCCCTATTTTCTCTTAAATCACATCCCTTACTTTTTCTGCATGTTATTCAAAAATTATTTTAATGTTTGTTAAACAAGTCTCCTTGAGAATACAAAAATACTGACTATGTAGATGTTTCGACCCAAAATAAAAAGCCTCCTTGAGAATCCCCAAAAATACTCCCATAGTTTGGATGCTACGATAGTCTATTGAACTGAATATTCAGATTTACAGCCAAAGGGGAATATCTTATAATCAGTTACGTGTAAAAATACATTTTCATCACCATCAATAATATAAAATCTAATTTTATTTATTTCAGTTTGTTGAAATATAACGATTGCTTAATATTTTTTTTAAATCCTGCATTTATTTTGCCATTACAACGTTTACTAGCAAGACCACAGGTTGGGGCATGTAGTTAGTACGAGGAAAAACAAGATAAGGATATAGTGTCTAATAGAAGATAAACTTGCCCGTTAAAACATTTCTTCGTCACAAGCCTCCCACTTGGAAGGGATTGACAATAAGGGAAGAATTTTGTCAATCCACACGAAACACAAATCAAACAATGAAACAAAACCCACACCCTCACTATATCAGCCCCCTAGTTATTTCTATTAAAGTTGTGTGATTCCACTTAATCAGAGATATAAAAGATAGAGATGAAAAAAACAAAGAAATTCGGCTATACATATTATAAAGTATCGGGTGAACTAATCTTAACATTCTAGACTATGTTAACCTTCCGACCTTTAGTTGTTTATAAATCTCGAGCCACACAATATACTCAGAGCTGAACCAATGAATAAACCAAAATGAATTCACCATTCCTATACATGTATATATATGTTCAGCTTCTACTTTATACAAGGGGGCAAATAAATTGAAGGGAGAAGTAATCTAAAAAAGCACACCAAGTTGAAGCACGAAAAAAAGAAAAATAAAAGGATGCAGGTAAAATTAGGTCATGCAACAAACCCAAAGATAATAGTAAAAAGGCAACCACAGTCACTATTAATGTGAAATAGATAGATCCGTAAAACAATTGAATTTAAAACTTGACAAGCATATAGACACCCTCCATCCGCACTAATTTTTATCTGAACTCAATGAGCACTCACAAGAAATGGGTGCTGGCACACTCCACACTCAATGGTCTCTGAACCCGAGCTAGGCACCTGAACCTGCCATGACATCCAAAATAGCTCCACATAAAGATGACGTAATGATGTGCGTATATGAGAAAAGATGGGGCAATGGTCACTAGATCCAAACCTGCAGATGGACAGTGCAAATAGGACATGCAACTTCCTTCATCCGCCTTCCAGATCCATCAGACTTGGAACCTACAAACCAGACCACTTAACTGAGCCCAAGAAATAAAGTTAAGAATCACAACAAAAATTAGTCATCTCAACTAAATTGTCCACATAACATATTGCCTCAAACCTGCCTTCTTTAAGGTATGAACAAAAAAATCAAAATCTATACAGTAATCGTTGAGAATCTACATTATTATCTTTTATCTCTCATTCATTGTAAATATTCTGTTTTAGTTTACAGGTAATAAGAGGTAGCAATAGATTATTTTGTAATTGGGAAACTGTTTAATCTCTTTCCAATACAGAATTTGCAAACTCGTTATTTCCTTTTTACTCCGTATGAGGAGCTGTTTTGTATCGTTTTCCAATTAAGTTCTACCTTCCAAGTTGATACCAGAGCAGGGTATTATCTGCTTTGCTGGCCCTAAATTTTATCAAGAAATGGCTTCCGAGTTAGACAGTGATGCCTCAGCTAAAACAGTCATTCCCCATAACGCGTTAGTGGCATTGCAGCACCAAGGGGTTGAACCCAAAATGGCTTTGGGTGAATCCTCTTCTATTCAAATCACAAGAATTTGTCTCAATGGATCAAATTTCTTCTGCTGATCTTAATCAGCTCCCAGTATGCAGTTTAGGATGCAGAAAATTTCATGATCATGACCTGGTTAGTCAACTCCACCCAAGAAAAAATTGGTGCAAATTGCATTCATTACCCAACACCCAAGGAATTCTGGGACAGTGTAAATGAAATGTACTCTGACATGGGAAACACATCTCAAGAGTATGAACTAAACTTGAGAATTGGGGAGATCAAACAAGGGAGAGATAGCGTGACCAAATACTTCAATAATCTAAAGAGGAATAGGCAGGATTTGGACGTTTATTATACTCATGAATGGAAAACACCTGAAGACTCAAAATATCACAATCAAGTGAGTGAGGAAGGAAGGATATTCAAGCTTTTGGATGGACAGAAGGATGAAGTTGATGACGTGCAAGCATGGATCATTGGTATAGAAACCCTACGATTGATTGGTGAGTTTTTATCTAAAGTGAGAAGAGAGAAAACAAGGAATTATACTAGGAAAGAACAAAAAAAATAGCACCTATAACTGCAGATAGCATCGCTCTTGTTGCTGCTGATTCTATGGAAAATAAAATTATTATTCACCACGAGAAAAAGGTGATGAAGCAAATCGAGTATGGTATGATTAACACAAGAAGCCCCGCCATACACTAGAGACTTGCGGGAAACTAATGGAAAACGAGCTCATTTTAAGGGCAATAAGGGTACTAATAGACAAGGATGGCCTAGGCTATGGCCGGTAAAGCTTATAAAACCCTTCTCAGTAAACAGTTAGCTGATCAATTGATTAAGACTTTGCAGTCCAGTACATCATGTTAAAGGTTTATCATGTGCGATAGAGCAAGTCCCATTGATCATTGATTCAGGGTAATCTGACCATATGACTAGTACTTCATCTTTATTCAAAACATTTTCCTGTCCTGGACATTAAAAGGTTAGAATTGCAAATGGTAGTGTCTCCTCTACAGTAGGAAAAGCTATTATAACTATATTACCAGCACATGTTCACCATACATCACAATCTAAACTTGATCCCAGGGCGGAAAAGTGTTTTGTGGTTATGCTCCCAAACGGAGGTGGTATAAATGTTTTTGATCCTACTACCAAAAAACTATGTCATGGCCCTTTTAGAAGAACAACCATTTTATTATAAAGATTCTTTTCAGGGAAAGATAAGTGCTGACGAAAATGATCTCATTCACCAGTCCATGCCAGACAATTAGTGAAACTAAATCCGTATCTGAAATGATGAAGAAAAATGTGCCAACATTAGATCTTTCAGAGTTTGGTAAAGAAATGTCAACATGGGATGTTTCTAAGACGGGAGAAATGCACTAATCACATAAAGAACCAAACCCTAAAGCATATAACTTTCGACTCTAGAATTATAAACTTGTTTGTGGCTAGAAACATTCAGGAAGCTGTAGATGATCCCACCAGGAAGGATGCTGTTATGGAAGAAATGAACTCATTTTAAAAAGGCGATTGAGTTACCAAAAGGAAAATAACCAATAGGTTGTGAGTGGGTGTTCACCACAAAAATGTAAAGCCGACGGGAGCATAGAACAATACAAGGCAAGGCTGGTCACAAAGGGGTTACCTGAAGCGGAATTGACTACGGGAAGACTTTTGCTCCAGTATCTAAAATCAATTCTATAAGAAACTGTTTCATAGATATGGGATTAGCAAAGTCGTTATTTCCTTTTCAATAGGGATTTGCTATTTTACGACGCCCTACTTTTTAGCTCCCTTTTTTCTCTAGGAGCTGTTTTGTATCTTTTTTTCAATTAAGTGCAAAATACTACCTTCCAAGTTTAATTTCACAATTCACTAACGCAAACTACCAAAATTGAACTCATTACTACCTGATGTCTTTCGATTTCTCTCCAGCTCCTCCTGCCAAGACATACCAAAAACATTACTCAAGTAATTCACAGAATTATAGCCTTCCACTGCCAATAAAAACAACACAAAGAAATGTTTTATTGTCCCAATCATTTTTACCTGAAGTTTCCTGGCAAGATCCTCATGGCTCTGCAACGCAGGTTTACTTGATGACTCCTTGGCACTAGTCAGCCGCTGAGACACTTCTGCCTATACAGGAATGGAACTATATTTAACTACAACATCACTTCTTCAGTTTTAACTGTTCAGGCACTAATTTAATTGACAAAAAAGAGTAACACAATTTAGGTATGGGTAGGCCCATTGACAGAAGGGGAATAGGGGAAAAGTTCCTACTTGGATATCACATTTAATAGCACTACAATGTCAGCAGATACAAAGCAAGGGCATATTCCAAAACAGTATCCCTATGTTCATTATCTCCAACAAGAAAACAAATATTAGACATACCATGCACCGGTCACAAACTCGCACAGGCTGTGCATTCTCATCAGCAGTTAGAGCAATTCTACCATGTGTACATTTGTCACAGAAAATATCGCCACAGTTCCTACAGTGGTGCTGTTAGAAGCACAGAGGATCATTCATTAGCAACAGAGCAAACAGAAAACATTGGTAGAGAAACAAAACAGAGAAATCAACCTTGCGAATAAAAGCCCCAAAATCAGTGCCACATGCTGTACATTTCGTTACGGCTTCATCTGGTACCTACACAAAAATAAAACCTGGTAAGCAGCTCCAGTTCTGAACAAGAATTAACAAAGATCACAATCAACAGAAGCGGGTTAACATGTTTGGTCAATTAATTTTCATTAAAATAAAGTCAACTGCTCAAAACTTTGAAGGAGTGAAAAAGAATTAACATTTGATGATAAAGCCCACTAAAATACCAATTGAAGCAACAAAACATGTTCAAACAATCAAAATCCTCTACCAGCAGAACACTGCCTCCTTCGAAAAACATTTCTTTAAAACCTTAGAATCCTATTTTCAAAACAGGAAGGAATGCAAGGACACGGAAACCAAAAAAGAATGCATCTAATCTTTACCCAATGATCCTTCTCTTCATTGGCAGGTTTAATCAGATTCATCCAATCCCCAAAACCTTTCTTTCTTTCTTGACTCTGTTCAATTGTTTTCACAGGTTCAGCACGCCTCCTGCTTCCACCCATTTCCTTGAACTGCATTTTGAAAAAGAAAATAAGAGAATCAAGACATAAATGAAAAAAACAGTTCCCACCATTAAAACAATTTAATTGTTGACAAGAAGCCAAAAACCCCAAGAAAGAGCAAGGCTAACGAGCTAGTAGATAACTAGAAAACCTGATAGAATTTAAAAATAGATTACGTGAAAATAATCAAAATCACAGATAACAGTGTTGATCAGCTGACTCCAAAACTGCTAGTGAGATAGCGGATGGGAAGAAAACATGACTACGAAATTTCTACAAGTAAATTTAATTATTTATATTAAATAAATAAATGCTAAAAAAAATTCAATAAGGAGGCTTCTTCCTAGTTCCATTCAATAGAAATCAGTTTGTTCTCACTGCTATGTTATCAGCACTATCAAGTACTAACAGGAGGATGAAAAGTACAACCTAAGGTTTAGGAAGGGAGAGAATCGGGCACTTTTGAAACTGCTTGATCCATCTATATCTTTCTCTTCTTGTCCATCTATCTTTCACATATAAGCCCTAATTTTACCGTCCTTTTTTCAGCCATTACTACAATAATGCAGACATAACTCAGCTTGTTCTCCGAGTTCATTTATTTCTGGACAAATCACATGGTAACTCAAACTGGGCAAGCAATTCTAAATTAAAACAAAATTCTATCTCCAGGTAGCCTTTTAAAAAAAGGAGCCAGCGTCTTCCCACAATTTTTTGAAAGAAAACACGATCTAGCCTAATTTATCATAAAAACATGAATACCTGTCATAAGAGAAAGTTGAAAATTTTGAATACCTGTATTGTTGCAGCAGTCACTGTATCCAAGAGTGTGTTAGTGGTGTAACTATTAGATTGCAATCTGATTCGTATTGGCTCAATATCCACAGGGCTCTTCGACCAAAATGCAAAGGTGGATGAATCCAGTCTCTGCATAATACAATTAGCAAAATATTATATTGAAATTGACTAGCATAACTAATTTCATGGATGAATTGAAGTTTTCTTAAGAAATAAAGAAGCTCACATCACATCTTGTTATGTTCTCCAGAGGATATATCCTCAATGTCCGGCTGGTATTTGGATCCAGCATACGAATTCCATCCAAGCCAATCTGAGAAAACAAAGTTTGACAGCGTTCAGGTCGCAGCAATAAGCTAATGTGACAAACAGATTTTTAGGAAAGCATAAAATCAAGAATTTTCTATTTAAGTTAAAGTCTTCTAATAAATTTGCAGTTACAGTTGGTAAAAAACGAGCAGTATTAAACGAAAAGGAAGTAATCCTTTAGGCAAAGTATATTGGGTCAACGTCATAAACTTGATGGTGCAGACCCTTAATTAGCCTACTTACAATACAGATGAAGCACCCCTAGTCAAAGTTATCAAACTCTCAAGTTAACTCTTAAACTCTTACGAATATGATTTTAGGTCATAAATCCTATTTTGAACAAATTCAGATAAACTCCTTAAACTCTCGAGTCATAAAAACAGGTTAACGAACTTGAAACTAATGTAATTTGGGCTCTACATTGACCCTGAAGTGATAGTATTTTATTACGACACAAACTATTTCACGAAATTGGCTCCATTTTAAAATGTTTTCACTTTAAGAACTTATGTTTTCATGAATTTATATATGATCTGATCATTTATGTAAAGTCTAATTTTATTTTGCATTAATGTACTGTCACAGTAATTATCGTTGTTTGCTACTTTTCTTTGTTAAGAGTCAAATCTGAGTTGAGTTTACGAAATATTCCACCAATATGCCATATCCCCACAGCTAAGAACCGTGGACACGTCAAATTCCGTACAAGAAAGGACATAATTCTATAACAATTAGATAAATGATAACGTTTTATTAACAAAAGCTAACTTCTAAATATTGAAGTTAACTCAAAACCCTGTCCCGTGCCACATGCGTGCCTCTAGTCCCAAGCCTGACTAACTTTACAATAACAGACCAAAGGAAACAGTTTAGTTAGTTTGTTTGATTTAAGCCAATTACACTTTTCAATGCACATTAACAAAAACACGTTGGATTTAATCCAACGAACATGTGACATTGAAGCAAAAAACCAGCTGAATAAAACACACAACCATAACATATGGCTCGAGCTGCAATTTTCTCATACCTGACAGAGAACATCCATGGTGCTCTGACCACCACTTTCTGCCAACAGCTTGACCCGAAACTTTTGCACGCCACCACCTTTCACGTCTTCATGGGTATCAACCTTGGGCACCGCTTTCACAATCTTACCCGCACCAGAAGATTCCTTCTGCGAGGGGAAACTGATGGACCTCCCATAATCATCAAACTGCGCCCAAGTCGATGACTTCGGCGCCGTGCCACGCGCCCCATAGGGTTCCACTTTGCCTCCCTGATAAGCATACACCCCATCTCCGTAACCATCATCACTGCCGCCGCCACCATCGTACCTCGAATTACCACCGCTCTTTCCATAATAATCGGATCCCAAATCAGACCGGCTCCGATTGAAGCTGCCTCCGTACCTGTCGTCCAAATAGCCGCCGCCCTGATCGGGCCTCACGGGAGGCTCGTACACGGGTGGTTCGTAGGTGGGAATCGGCGGAACGGAGGAGGCTCCGGTGTAGCTGTAGGAAGCAGAGTTGTAAAGGGAGGGAGCGGAATTGGGGTTGGGAGGGGCGTAATTGGGAGGCGTTTGATGCTGATCATAGGGTGGGAAATAGGGTGGTTGTTGTGGTTGTTGGTAGGAAGGGTTTGATTCAAAGGGGGAATTGAAATTAGGGTTGGAGGGAGAGGGAGCGAAGGAAGGAGGAGCAGTGGGTGGAATAGGATCGGGATTTTGAGGGTAGGAAGGATGATAGTTGGTGTAATCGGAAGGAGCGTAATTGGGGGTGAAGGGAGGTGCAGAAGCGTAGAGGTTGTTGTTGGGGTGGGGATCGGAAGGGCTGGGGTTGGGGTTTTGGAGATGGGGAAATTGATAATAGGGAGCGGAGGTGTAATCTCCTTGCTGCATCGCTGACTGCAGCTGGTTGAATTGGGATTAGGGTTCTTGAGAAGTGGGCGATGATCGATTGAATTGAATTGATTGAAGAAGAAGAGTCTCTGAGAAGGGTTTGGGAAAAGGAGAATATGTGAAATTGATTTGAATGAATGTTGTGGAAGTAACTTGGGTGCTGCGCAATGTCCTGCAGTGGGGTGATGGAATCTTCACGGAAAGAGAAAGAGAGGAATACGGTAAATAAATAGTGTCAACTAATTATTGGGCCGATTCGGTGGGTTGGTTGCTTAGTTCAAAATTATTTCGTTTTTTATACCATATCTTTATCTTTCTAAAATTATATTATATCGAAGTATGTGTAAGTTTCATTATTTTATCTTTATTATCATCTCATTTTGTATGTTTAAGATAATGAATTCTTTTGTCTCGTCTTTTTTCTTATGAGAAATAGATATATCTTTATTTACTTGAATACTTATTTTTCAAATATTAACTAAATAATGTTTTATAAAAAATAAAAACAATAATAAGGAGAACATAATATTACTGAATATTTAATACACATTTTGTAGTCTAATATCAAATGTTAAAAAATAAATCAAAATTATATAAATATTAAATTAGAGTACCAAATAATAATTAAATAAATATTAAATAATTATAGAAAAATAAAAATTACCAAATGTATAACCTAATAATAAATAGGAAATTAAGAACTAACTAAAAATTAATATAAGCTTTTTATATTAACTAATAAATTAAAATTATTTTAATAATTTAAAACCAAAATAGGTATACCTACTCCTCATACTTAATTTAAAAAATCAATTATTAAATATAGTCATATAATTAATGTAGAGATTCTCATTAAAGTGAAGACAGATTCAAACAATACTCACAATGAATTCTACTACAGTAACTAATTATGAAACTTATATACAATTTTTTATATTTAATTAAAATATCTAACTAAAAAAAAGTTATGTATCACTTTTATTCTAATAAGAGAATATATATATATATATATATATATTCTTATTCACATAAATATTTCTTTTTACTGTTTTAAGTATTAATTAAATAATATTTTATAAAAAAATAAAAATCAAAGCAAATATTACATTATCAATTATTCAATCTCAAAAAGGATTCATATTTATTATTTTAATATTAAATATTAAAAAATAAATTAAAATTATATAAGTACTAAATGAAAATATCAAATAATAATTAGATAAAAATTTAATAATTATAAAAGAAAGTGAGAATGATTAAATGTGTAACTTATAAATAAATTACTAAACTAAAAACTAAAAAGAATTATATAAGTTTGTAAGGTTCCTTAATAAATTAGAAATATTTTAATAATTTAAAAGGATAACAAGCATAAGGATGGAAATGGATATTGAAATTACTATAAAGATAGAATGAGTATGAAGTCGGAAATAAAACAAATATAAACATATCTATTATCGTTCCTATACTTAATTTAAAAAGCCGAATAATACATATATCTATACTAGTATCCAATTAACATAGAGATTTTATGTTGAAACGATTCGAATAATATCAAGCCCTAATCATTATACTTACATGTAATTTCTGTATCTATAATATTTTAATATAATAACATAAAATATCTAACTAAAAGAAGTAATGTATCGAGTACGTAAATTAATAAAGAGTAAAACGAAAATTTCTTGTATGTGAGAAAGAATTTCTTTAGGAAAAATATGAGACTAAGGATAGATCGTTAGCGTTATTTTTGGTGGGGAAGAAGATGACAGCTTCATTTTAAACATGGAAAAAAACAATGAAGGATAATTATATCTTTATTTGGTGGAAATGAAATGGCTTAATATTAAAAAAGAGGACGTTATGGCATATTGGGATGGTCACATGAAAGAGGCAAAAGGAAAGTTGACACCATTCCTTGTCCAATTTAGCTTACATCACAACTAAGCTCTCAAAACCATGATACTAAAACAAACAAAAATTTGATCATAGTATCCATGATACAAAAAACATGCACAGTGTAATTACAATAAATTTGTTGTTTGTTCTGTCTAAACAATATATGAAAACCAATTTTACATTTTATAATTTACAAAAACACAATTTATATATTTCGTCATCTCTTATTTCAGAGTCATCTCTCTATTTATTATATTTATTGTCTTTTTTCTTTCAAACTTAATTAATTTTTAAAAAGTGTGTATAACTTTAATTGAATTTGTATTAAAAATGTTGTTTTATTAAAATTTGAAAAAACTTTTTACTTTTATCTAACAATTTTGTCATATCAAAATAATGACTTGATTATTATCTTATATTCTTTCATTAACTATTCTTTCAAAAAAAATCCTTGGTTAACTTAGTCTAAACATTAATAAAAAGTTAATTATCCTTAATCTTAACTCAGACTCGGTGGGAACATTAAAATACTGACTATGATTAACCTCAATTCCAACTCAGTTCAACTCCAACTCAGTTGTTATTTCAATAATTTTCAACAATAAAAAAAATATTATTTCAAGAATTAAAGAATAAAAAATATCATTAAGAAAAATAAAAAATATTATTGAAAAAGATAAAAAATAAAAAGATGTTATTGAAGTAAAAAAGTCTTTAATTGTTGATGAAAGTTAAAGAATTTGAAGAAAAAAAGGCCAAACTATGTCATTTTTTTTTTCAGAGTTATAGTTATCCTAATTTATGCATTCATTCATGCTATATTAGTAACAAGAATAATAATGTATATAAATTTTGAATATATTATTTTAGTTTTTAAAAAAATTATTGGTAAATATCCGCCATTAGGCGTTTTTCCTCTCACTCTAATACTTACTCCATCGTGATCCTTACTCCATGTGCTATAAGAAAAGGTTAATTATTACAGACCAATAATTGCATGATCATAAGATTAAGCAAAATAGATATTGGTGTGCTTGTCGCAGAGTGAGATAAACATTTATTGAAAATATACCCGGATTTACCAGAACAGTATGTGATCACAAATCACTACATCCATAAGATGAACTATAAGTGTAAAACATATGTCGTCGTTTACTATCACTAAAAAAAAAAAAAAAAAAATCTTTTTTTTTCCCCCAATTGACTTTCTTCACCAATTTACTAATTTAAAAACCTATCACCAATCTTCTT
>Ga0099824_1005578_pt1 | contig 17654 bp, 15 predicted proteins | sample SiratrowhiteBW_FD_76837 | JGI IMG/M metagenome (GOLD analysis project Ga0099824, IMG submission 76837) | Root nodule microbial communities of legume samples collected from California, USA - Siratro white BW | ecosystem: Host-associated > Plants > Roots > Nodule | place: USA: California... | reverse complement strand
TTTTTTTTTTTCTTTTTTTTTTTTTTTTTTTTTTTTATTTTCTCATAAATTTCCTTTTTTTAAAAATATTAAAAGTTTTTTTTTTTTTTTTTTTTTTTTTTATGCTGTTTTAGATGAAGGTGCCAAATTTCGTGATGCTCCATATGTCTCGTTGCTTAACGCATTATTATAAGTTGCACTTTCTTTACTGACGTTACAATTAAGCAATCGAAAGGTGCTTGAAAAAAAGAATCATCACAATAGATGAATTAGAAAAAAAAAAGGTTGTTTTTTTTATCAATCAATCTCTTTAGGCCTTATCTTAGTTAAGGCCAAAAATAAATTTATCTTCCTTATAAGTGTTAAATTAAAAAAATAATTACTTTACTCTATAGTTAAAGCATGCATATTTAATTAAATGAGGGTCAACAAGCGTTGACCATTGTTAATGAGTGTGATCCAGCTGTTGAATTCCGCGTTATATATGAATTTGAGTTCCTTCATATATCTTTCAAAGTAATGCTTCCAAGGATATTTATGTTTCATTATGACTTCCATTGCAAAATTTCATGATTCTTTTGTTTTCTTTTTCATTTTCCTTTTGGGTTACTTTTTTGGTATACTTCCTCAATCATCGGGGCCTAAAATTAACTAAAAAGTGTATGATAGCATCAATATCCTCTGTAGTTTTTTTTCTTCATTTTTGTTATTGCGAGAAACCCAATCCTTAAAGTGATCCTTTTCACATTATGAAATATCTATAAAAGAAGAGACACAGTCTAAGTGTCGGCCATTACGTCATAATTGCACTAACTAGTTTTTTTCTTTTCAATCTAACACTCATAACACATGACACCCATCATATGTGTCAATAATTTTATTCTTCTAACTTCAAAAATAAAATAAAAAATGTATTAAATACTTTTTATTATTAGTCTCATATCTCCTTGATCAAGGGTTACAAAGCATACTTGTAAAATTCAAGCTACATGCACACTCTCAACTCTCAAGCAATGATAGAAACCCCACTCGTAGTGTCACGCGTACAACTTTAGGTTATTTATCTCTATCACATGGATTAGCAGCTTTTGTTTCTTCCAGACCAAGATTCCATGGGAACATAACCCCCCACTAAATGGAAGCGCACTTTAAGATTTAGAAGATGTTGTTCTTGAGATTATAATTGACTTTAATTTTTACTATACTTGTGTTTAATTTCTATCATAATCATAGTCATTAATTAACTTTTACAAGAATCTGATTCAACTTATATAAATATCAGAAGCATGTATTTGTTTTAAAAAGTTATAGTAACCAGGAGAATATACTTCATGATCCTCCCTTATTTTTAAAAATAAAGTTAATAAAAGCTAAATATTAAAAGTGCGTGCTTGAAAAAATGTACTAGCGGTTTAAAGGGTGAAATTATAGATATAAAATAGAGAATTATAGGAAAAATTTATGAAAGTAAAATAGAAAAAAAGTGTCTACCAAATCTCGTATAGTCTCTATATCTAGTTTTATTTATTTATTTATTGATTAAAATACCACGAAAATTACAATTTGTTATAATTATAGTGTAATGTAATTAATAGATAATTTTGTTTCTTAAACCCGTGGTAAGAAATTTAATCTCTAGTTTTTACTGAGAAAAAATATATAGTAGGAAAAAAAATCAAAACTTTTGTTGTAACAGTATTGTGTGTTTTTGAGCACTTAAGCTGAAATTAGTGGATGATGAATGCAGGATGGTATGACATGGCTTCTGAACTCTCCAGAGCAAGACCTACCTTTGATTTTAGCAGATAATGGCTTTGACGTGTGGATTGCAAACACCAGAGGAACAAGATTTAGCCGAAAACACACCTCATTGGACCCCTCTAGCCCGGTTGGTCTTCTTTTGTTTTTCTTCTGCTTTGAGGTTATGTTATATTGTGCTTTTGCTCTATTATGCTAAATTAACTCTTCTATATCATTGACACAGGCCTTTTGGAATTGGTCTTGGGATGAACTTGTCTCCTATGATCTACCTGCAGTCTTTAATTATGTATTCAGCCAAACGGGGCAGAAGATCAATTATGTTGGCCATTCCTTGGTACTGCATCACATTCTTTTATTATACAAGTTTAGCTTGAAGTTTTCTGACAATCTTAATATAAATTATTTTATATAATATATGATAATATCATTAACTTTTTTAATGATTATGTTCTTGGTGATTTTGTAATTGATATTGATAGTATTGAAGTCTTTATATTAACAATGTTTAATTAGAAGTTATCAGTTAAAGGTAGAGAGTAGAATTTAGTTCTGAAAGTGAAAGACCATGTTTGCCAGGGAACTTTGATAGCTTTAGCATCCTTTTCCGAAGGGAAATTGGTTAACCAGCTGAAATCAGCAGCCTTGTTGAGCCCCATAGCCTATTTAAGTCACATGAACACAGCACTTGGTGTTATTGCAGCTAAGTCCTTTGTTGGTGAGGTACGTGGCACCTCCTCTTGTTACTATGAAATCATGTTCATAAACACATACAAGAACACGCATTTGCTGATTCTGGGAAATGATTTTTCTTTTGCCAATTAGATCACTACCCTCTTCGGTCTGGCAGAATTTAATCCAAAAGGGTAAGGACATAGAACTGACAAATTAATGAAGTTGTCTACTTATACTTTTAAACCATAACCATGATTTTATGATGTATACAATTTAATTCTCTTAGCAACTGCATTGTATAGGTTAGCTGTTGAAGCCTTCCTCAAGTCTCTCTGCGCATACCCTGGGATAGACTGCTATGACTTGATGACTGCAGTGACTGGTCTAAGTCTTTTCCTAAACTCCATCACTTGTTAAGGATTTGTTTTTTCATTAAACATTATATATTGGACACATTTTTGTTAGAAGTAAATACAGCTTTAATATTATTGCTAATACCATTAAATATGGTGAATGTTAGTTTTAGTTATCTATTTATTTTTCATTATAGCTCTTGTAGATTTTGGAAGTTTTGAAAACAAGTGTTCATCACCATTTATGATGAAATAGTAAGTAGCATGTATCTAAAAATGTCATTTAAAGAATGTCATGTCACATCACATCTCAAAATGGTCAATACCATGTCTTGCTGCACGTTGCATCATCAATAAATTGATAATAGTGATCATCTAAAAAACTAAAGAGAATCAAAACCCCAAATAATTTAAGGAATTAAAACTGGAATTCGGCATATTTCCTGTGAAAGTTTTCTGACAATATCTGTGATCGAAATGTGATGTCCTATTTAGGTAAAAATTGCTGCCTCAATTCGTCAACTGTTGAACTATTCTTGATGAATGAACCGCAGTCAACATCAACAAAGACTATGGTGCACTTGGCTCAGAGTAAGATTTGCCCATCTAGCAACATAACTCGTTTCTGGTGTACTGAATTCAATTGCTTTTGTACTAAACAAGGAAGCTATGTTTTGCAGCTGTAAGACGTGGGGTGTTGACAAAATTTAATTATGTGAGACCAGACTATAATATTATGCATTATGGAGAACTATTCCCTCCTGTCTACAACCTTTCCAATATCCCTCATGATCTCCCTCTCTTCATTAGCTTTGGTGGCAAAGATGCACTTTCAGATGCTCGTGATGTTGAAAATTTACTTGATAACCTCAAGTTCCATGACGAGGACAAGCTCAGAGTCCAGTTCATCAAGGAATATGCTCACGCTGACTACATAATGGGGTATAATGCCAAGGACTTAGTATACAATGCTGTTGTTTCATTTTTCAATCATCAAGTTAACACTTGATGCCAATCAATATAAGTTATGTAGTGAAGACTAAGTAATGGCCTATTACAAAAGTAATGAAGTATCACTACACCAGTGCTTTGCTATGGTGTTGCAGTGGCTGTGTATCTATTATGTTGTATTGTAATGCAGAAGAAATTGGCTATTCACATGAACTATCTAACATGGCAACACGTCGATGAGATTTATCAAAACAACTATAAACTAAGCTAGATGCATACAGCAAAGTACTCGCCGCTATTTACATTATTAGTAAGAAGGTTACAAATATTTCAATAGATGATTGTAAGCTCACGTCACTAAAAATATTTCAGATGAAATATATACACTAACACTGCTTTTGTAATTGAAGCTCATTTGAAAATGTAGTGTGTCAAATATCAGTTTATCATTATAAGCTATATATTCTTATTTACTAAGATTTTCTATGGGACAGTCATTTGGTTAGAGATGTCTTCAAGATGAGGACCCCTTGAAGACCTATAAGTCACTTGTCTGTTTAATGTCTATACTCAAACGCCTACTACTGATTATGACCACTTCTTGTGGATGCAAATTGGAACAAGTACCCACATTAAATCTTCAATAGGAGGATATGTATTTTTCCTCTTGATTTTCTAACTGGTTGTCTCCTACTCTATACAGAGGTTTATAAACTTCTCTGAGCTTTAGCTCCTTTAGTTTTTGCCCAAAGTACTAAATCAAAAGATGAGCAAATAAACAATAACAGATGTTACATTTACGTTAATAAATATCATTCTAACATAAAATGATTGCCTCAGACACTCAAGTTAATAAATGAGTAAGATAGATTCAAAATAATGATATCGATATCAGTCTTTCTTTTAAATATTTTACGCGTTCTTGAGGCCATCAAGCTTTCAATTGCTTTATTTCTTCCCAGTGCCACTTTTTCTTCCATATCTTGAAAATATTAGAATTCAGAGATGATGCATGCGACCCCAACTTTTTCTAGATGTATGTTGATTTCTTTTCTTTGTCTTTCCTCTCTTGTTGTGCCGTTCTGTCATATGAATTAAAATTTGAGCTTCCAGACAACCCCTTGAGATGATTCATGCTAACTTCGTTTGAACGCAAAGCTTTCACAACTTCTAACCACCAAAGTTTACTTGGCGGCTAATGCAAACACTTGAAACGAGGAAACTACACAAAATTGCTTTGCTTGTTTTGCTCCGAGACCAAAAGATGGCGAATCTATGTTGAGCCAATTAGAAGGAAACATTCTTTATATTTTCTAACATGTTATTGTACAAGAACTTACATATGACATTATTTTTGAACATACATAAGATAACAAAATAGCGTAATGATATCATATGTTAAGTTGTGAGTGGTGGGGCATAGATTTTCACGGATTGTTGGCATAAATAGTAAGGGATTACAACAAGGCTCAAACATAACCAAGATACTAAGAAAAACATAGAAAGCAGAGAGGCAAAAGGGAAAGAGAGATGGGGCGAAAGAACACAATTTTCTTGGCACTGATTGTTGCTTTGATCACAAATGAGGCCATGGCAGAACAACATGTGGTTGGTGGAAGCCAAGGTTGGGATGCATCCACAGACTTCAATTCTTGGGTTTCGGGCCAAACATTTAATGTTGGCGATCAACTTGGTATGTTTCTTACACTTAATTTAAATGGATTTATTTTCTTAATTCTTAAAATTATTTTTGGAGTTATTCCTTTTTTTTTTTCTGACAGTTTTCAAGTACTCTTCTGGGTTGCATAGTGTGGTTGAATTAGGTAGTGAGAGTGAGTACAAGAATTGTGATCTTGGGAATACAGTGAAGTCAATGAGCAGTGGCAATGATGTTGTGAAACTGAACAAGCCTGGTACACGTTACTTTGCATGTGGTACTTTAGGTCATTGTGGTCAAGGTATGAAGGTGAAGATCTCTACAGTGTCTGGAACATCATCATCATCATCTTCTTCTTCTTCTTCCCCTACTTCATCTTCAGCCTCACAATGCTTCAGCTCTCTTGTGTTCATTGTTGCATCCTTGATAGCCTCTCTGCTTAATCAGTTTTGATTCATGATAGATAAGTTGAGCTTGTTAATGTTTATCTAGCATGGACTTTTGCCCATGATGTTTGCCTGTGTTGAAATAATAGTTAAATAACAGTGGTCATGGGATATTTCTTTTTAATCAATTTGGAATTGCAATTGTACTTTTGGAGAAAAATTAGAATTATATCACAAAAATATGAGATTTTAAGATTCATGTAAGAATAATAAATAAGGGCTCATGTATATACAAAAATATATCATACCAATAAAAACAAAATTAATTTAATTTAAATAGAAAGTGCTTTTACAATTGTTTCCATCAATTTTTATGCCATCCACCATTATTAATATTATTGTCATCTTATTAATCATCTATAAAACCAAGGACATAAAATTATTATAAAAAGTTATTTCTTTGGGCATCTAAAATACAAAATTAATAGTAATATCAATATATTAATTTTTATAGTATCTTTCTTAATAGATAAAGTTGTCAAACCATTCAACCTAGACATTTTTATGAGCTTAAGTAATTTTTATTTCAAGTGTGCAAAACTTCTTCCAACTAATGCTACAGTTATAGACTCCATTAACGATATTATATAAGCAATTGATACGTTTGGTTAAAAATCCCAACTTTGACAAACTAAAAAATTTCGATAGTTGATATTAATTTAGCAGGCAAAGTCATTTGTAACACTTTCAATTCAGACAAAAAGTCTTCCAAATTAGAATTTAACTTCTTTCAAAGAATTCCAAAAACAAACTTTCAAATTTCTTTAATTTCTCAAATATGTTCTCAAAATAAGTTGTAATATCTACAACAACTAAAAAATAATCAATGACTCTTTAGCTTATTAAATTTCTTCATCTCGATCATTATTCTCTTCAAAAAAGTTTCTCCTAATAACACGATATTTTGTTGAAAGGATAGGCATTAGATCCATATCAACTGCAACATTTTTAGTAACATTCATATAAATGTGAAAATTTCACTTCTATACTTTTCAGAGGAAAAATAGAATACTTTCAATTTATGTTAGTGTCAATGTACAGAGACTTAGATTGTAACTTTCGGCTCACCATGTTCATGGAAAATAAGATATCATACTAAATAATCTTATCAAACAAAAACTCTAAACTCTTGGTTACTTCGGAAGAAACTTTCTGCTTTACTTTTTATATTAAAATCATTACAAAGTTTACATAATTTCAACAAAGTCATTCTTAATAGAGGACCTTAAAATTTAATATTTTGAACACTTTTGATTCAAATTTTTCAACGAGTATGAGACAGAATTTTATAGTTAACCAATCGTTATCCAGCCAGGAAAATTGTACACCTTTTCAATGAACTGAAAAATAATGAATATATGTGTTCAAGGATTAAGAAAAACGAAACAACTTTAAAACAATAATGAACCATATCTTTAACAGTATTAAGACTATAACAAACACCCATATCACTAAGAGTATTAAGACCATAATAAATATCTACTACAAGAAATATAAGTTTTTGTGACAAAAATTTAGTGATAAACATAAATTTTGTCATTATTTATATATTATTAATGATTATTTTTTATTTGTGATAAATATTATTTATAATAATGATAAAATTAAAAAAACGTGACAATCTTCATATTAAAAAATTACATATATAGATAATCACTAAAAAGAATATATAATAAAATTATTTTTATAATAAAAATATAATTAATATAAAATTTATTAAATATTTATAGATGAACAGTTGTCATATTAATGACAAATTATTAATTATTAATTAAGGTGTTAAAATTGTTTCAACAATAATAATGTGTTTATATATTTAATAGAAAAATTATAAAAACATATATCTACATTAGGAACAAATATTAAATTTATATTATTTTAAATTTAAATTTATCATTTTTTCCACAAGTTAACATTAATTTTTATTTTATGATAATATAATTAACAGTGATAAATACAAAATTTGTCACTATTGATATATTATTTGTGACAATTTTGTAACTAATCACAGACAATTTATTAAAAATAAAAAAAATTAGCTGTCACAAATAATTACTCATTAATATAAAATATTATATAGTAAAATTATTTTTTTACAAGAATATAATTAATAAATCTTTTTTGAATGTTATAAATTTAATAATTATATAACATTAATTTTTATTATTATATTATTATTAATAATTATTAAAAAATATTAAATTTATTTTATTTTGTATTTAAACTTATGACCTTTAATGACACAAATGTATTCTCACTATGTCACCTTAAAATTATAATAATATTTATGTCACAAATTCATTTGAATTTATGATTTTCTTTTCATAAGTTACCACTATTTTTTAATAATACAATATATTAAATTTATCTTTATTTTATATATTAGTTGTGACAATTTTTTTTTTTAATTTGTCACAAAAGATTCACTAAAAATGACAACGTATATAAATTGAAAATAATTATTTATTAATATAAAATATCATATGATAAAATTATTTTTTTAATAAGAATATAATTAATAAAAATTTATTTAATATGTATAAATTAATAATGATCATATAATATAAAATATTATATAATAATATTTTTAATTACTATTATATGACTGTCCGTTCTTAAAAAAATACTAAATTTGTCTTTATATTCAAAACCGTGATCTTTTTTTAAAAAGACAATTAGAGTCTTATTATGTCATTTTACAATAATAATACTTGATATTTTTATCTATATATTTATACCTTTTATTATGGTATTAATAAATAATATATTCATTTCAAATTTAAATTTATTATTTAAATTTAATATATAAAATTTAAATTATCTAAACTATTATCTCTTTTTATATATAAATATAAAAGTACATAATAGTTATATGGACATGTATGGATGAAAATAAAAAAAATTAAAAATAAAATAAATATAACTGATAACAAAGTTTGTTTTTGTAAAATGATATAATACAATAATCAATTATCATCATTATCATCTTCATCATCCATTGAATCAATATTTGTATCATCACTTTCTTCATTGTTGTCATTAATAACTTTCATAGGTATTATTGGTTTTCATTAGTTGTAGTCTAGGCTAAGTCATTTCTATCCAATGAAAACCCATGTTCATTAGCTGACGTATTAAATTTAAATGAAATTGAGCCAATGTCTTCATTTTCTTGACACATCTCATTTATAACTTCTTCTGGCATATCATATCGATCTCGAGAATTTATTTTCACTACTACTAGCCAATTATGGTCTTAGTATCTTTAACATAATACACTTGTTGAGTTTGACTAGCTAAGACATATGGCAAATTAGTCCTCAATTTAGGTTTACTGTTAATAAGAATAAATCCATATTTGTCCTCTTTGTATCTTCTCTTCTTAGAATACACATCTCACCAATCACATCAAAATAAAACAACATTATTTTTACCAGAGTAATTTAATTCAATAATATTTGTCAAGACACCAAAGTAATCCAGATTACCTGTATTCTCGTTACCTCTAACTAAAACTCCACTATTTTGTGATTTCAAGTACATATCTCAATCATTTACATTAAATTTCCAATCATTTATCAAATAACTTGTATATCGAAAAACATGTAAATCTAGTCCACAAGCCAATTGGAATAATGACTCATTTATTCTTGTGTAGCCTTTTCTTTTTCAAAAACCCAATCTATTGAAAAAATAATAAGATAAATGTGCTTAACTTTTTTTAATAATAGTCAAACATATTTAAATAATTCTTACATATTTTTCGAACCATTGAAAAAATTCATTTTGATGTCTTTGTTCCACATTTTGTAAATTTGCTTTCTCCAATTCTTGATCATAAAATACATAGTTATAATAAATTATATATAACAATAGTAAGATAAATGTGTAATTTAAGAAAATTACTTACTCAATAAAAGGCGAGACTTCATCACACTTTTGGAGAACATAATTTCTTGCTTGCTCTTGTTCTACTACATTTAAATCAACATATTTTTTTTACTTGAAATGATTTTCCAACTTGTAGAAAAATTTTAAACTGTGATTTATTAAACTGTTGTAAGTCACCTTCATAATTTCTTTCATATCTATTTAATCTTGTCTCAAATCTGTTCAAATATCTCGAACAGAAGTGACACACTCTTGTGGAATATAAGCTTCAGCAATACATCCTTCTGGACGGGCTTTATTTCTTACATATGATTTGAGTCTACGAAGGTACCTTTCAGTTGGATACATCAAACGATATTGGGCCAACAATCTTTGCCTCATCAACCAAGTGAATGAGAAAATGGACCATTATGTTAAAAAAGGAAGGAGGGAATGTTTTCTCCAACTTACACAAGGTCAAAACTACACTTTTTTCTAGAAATTGTAGAATGTCTACACTCAATGTTTTAGAGCATAACTCTCTAAAAAGGGAACTAAGTTCAATTAGTGTCTCACAAACTTTATTTCGAAGAACACGAATTGAAAGAGGGAGAAAGTGATGTAAAAATACATGATAATCATGACATTGCATCCCATATATTTTTCCCCCTTGAACATCTATACATCAAGAAATAATGGATGAATAACCATCAGGATACTTTAAATCAACTAGAAATTCACAAAATGCATGTTTTTCTTGAGATGACATGGTATAACATGCATATGGAAATGTGTATTTTCCTTTTTCAATCATGGTCACAAGAAGCTGGACGTATACTCCCATATGAAATCGGGAGTTTATATTGTCTTTTGTCTTGTTTTCAAGATTCATCAATATTTCTATTGTGTTGTCATAAACTTTTTTTTTTCAATATGTATCACATCTAGATTGTTACGTAATTTTATACATCTCCAATAAAATAACTAAAAAGAATACTTGTTTTCTTCCAATTCTTAGGTAATTGAATTTTTCCTTAGTTTATTTTCTTGACAAACTTACCAAATGTCACCTGTATATATTTATTATCAATAAAAATATAAATATATAGATACTAATAAAAAATATAAAAATATAACGAGTTAATGCATAAAGAAAGATAACAAAATTATTACAATTAGCTACAAAAATATAAAATATTATTTATTTAAATATAATTAGTTCATACACTTTAATTAGATATAATCTAATCTGTATATTCAAGTCATTTGATAAAATTATTTCATAATAATAATAATATTTAAATATAAAAAATTATTTAATATAAGATATGACTAAAAAAATTACTTTTTACTTGAATTAGTTTAGATTTACACTAAAAAATATATATTATCTACTATTAATGTTTAAATTTAAAACATAAATTTAAATAAATAAGATAAAAATATAATGGTTATATTTAAACATTTAATTCAATATTTTAATTCAACTTTTAATTAAGATAAAAATTTTAATATTTAAATTTAAAAAATATTTAAATATATAATAAAAAAGTAATAGTTTAAATAATATTTTAAAGAAACACATAATAACACTAAACTAGTCAAATTATTAATATTGTTGAACTGTATCATCTTCAGATAATTGTCTAGGAGCTGGACGATTCACTACAAAAATTCTTAATTTTAACTGGAATTTATTAACGAATGTTACAAAAACCTCCAAGACACATATACACTGGAGGTTTCTCAAACCCGAGGTAAGTGTCAGCGATTTTTTAACAAACCACACAAAATGGTTGGCAGTTTTTTCAAATTGTGGTAAATTTCATTTTATTTTTTCATTTTTATTTTTTCAATTGCATTTAATTTCATGTTTTCAAGGTTTTACTTCCCGCTCACATCTCCCGCTTCTAGCTTTCATAAAGTTTCTTTTCCTTTTTCAAAAAGTGACTCTTTGGCTTTCAAATTTTATTTTCTCCTTCCAAAAAGATCCTTTCAAATTTTCTTTTCTCATTCCGATCATGACAACTTCCACACAATGAATCGATTTACCCAACATCCAGAGGCTTAAACTCGAGTGTTATATGAAAACACTTTAGGATGAGTTTAAGCAGAAGGTGAATTGAACTTTATAAAATTTTGGCTTTAAAAACAGCTTGAAAACGTTTAGCAAGGCTGGAAAATATTTTAAGCAAAAATGAAGATTTTCAAGAATCTCAAAATCAATGACTTAAGGTGCAACGAGAAAAATAAATCAATTCAAATGCGGATAAATTGATTTATTTTTCTGGCAGAAAGAACAACAATTAAGGTTCACACCAAGAAGATTAAGGCATTTAGCAGATACACAAACACAACTATTAGAAAATCAACTAGAACATGATAATATGCAGTTTGATTGAATTAGAACAATTTCATACAATCAAATTGAAAGATCACAACAACACTACACAAATCAAATCCTTATAAGTGGGCAAATATAATTGCAATGTACCAAGCCAAGAAGTCACCTCTTGCACAAACTGTCAACACTCAAAATAGAAATTAAATCACCCAAATTTATAAACAACCAGTGCAGAATATGGTGAAGGCAATATGATTGACAATGAGATACACAAAAGATTTGAAAGAAATAACCAAGAACCAAAAACCAGATTCACAAAACAACAAAATTTCAAAACCAAATAAAACAGTTCACATTATCACAACAAGACAGATTAAAAAAATTACAGTAAAAACAGATGAGAAGCAAGTCGCAAGATCAACACTCAGCAGTGAACACAAGATGTATATATGGATGCTGAATGTATGGCAAAATGATAAGAACAATTATGTGAAATGGGATTGAATAAACCAACAACAATTATAACTCCTCAGAACAAATTACAGTGCAGATTTACAGAGTTATATCAGCAGAAAAGATAACCAATCAAGCACCACCAGAACTTAACAGGTTGTATGCAGATTTAAGTCCACCAACACAAAATTATTATAGAACCAGTCAATGAACGAAAATTGACAGTTGGCAGTGCAAGAAACCAATCAAGAATGTAAGAGAAGGGTCAAGAGAGAAGAACATAAGCAATTTATACTAGTTCACCCTTCCTCAAGGGCTACATCTAGTCTTCTTTGCCACACCAGCAAAGAAAATTTCACTAAAACATTCAATTATAAACTTACAATCAATCACATAGTTCTCACACCCTGCAAGAACTAAGAACACCACTGAATTAATGAACTACTACCCTCCAGCCCCAATTAATTCAGCAAAACACAAGGCTAAACCCTATAGCCCACACATTAAACAATTGTTTCAAAATTATACAAGATTACAATGAAAGAACACAGATCTTGAAATAAACAGGTTCAATAAAAGGTTAAAAGAAACCCCCTGATCGGCACAACACAAAAGGCCTGCACAAGCTTGAAGATTCTCAATGTTACAACTCAATGGTTAAGACTCAATCTCCAAGAACAAACCCTTCAATCCTCTTGAAAATCAAAATGATCAAGATTGCTCAGAATGTTTTTCACAATTGATGTTCTCGCACTTCTCTGTTTTTGAAATATGAAAACCTAATCATTTTTAAACCCTCAAAACCAAACTATTTTTAAAATGACAGTTAAAACAGTTTGTTACAGAACACGAATAAACCGATTTCACATAAAGGGAAGTCGATTTATTTTGCTACAGAAGGTTGAAATTTAGAACTTGGTTTTCCTTGAAAACTTTGTTATATTATGTTACCTGTCTTAAAGCATGCTTTAAAATGTGCCAATAAGATTCTTCTTTGTAATGCACAGGTTTTCATTTACCTCCAATCACACTCACTCACACTAAGACAAAGCCTAGGACTACACATCCAAATCTACTTGCTTGCTTTTGCTCCTTGCACTTACTTGGCTTCATCAAATACTTAGTCTTGTGAGAGTACTAACATTATAGATCTCAACGTCACCGCGACCTAAACTGGAACCGCGATCATAACTTCTGTCAGAAGTAGAGGTGAAGGTGATTCTTTGGTAAGGATATTGACCGCCGCCAAAGGCGACGAGGACAGCGGCGTCTTAGCGGTGGAAGAGAGCGCGACTTCGATTGTGGATTTGGTTGACGCGTCTCCTACTCCTTCAAGTGAATCATGTTGTAGAATTTAGAGCAAATGTTCATGATAGCGGAACTACCGAAGAAGTTGTAGTTGTTCGTGCAGAGACGGTAACCTTCCGATACAAATATTTTTTTCTCTACTAATTAGCTTGCATATGTTTTTCTTCAATCTCAAAATTGATTCTTTTCATATGAAGTTTTATTGAGATTAGTACCTCCATTTCCAAGAAGATTTACTCATACTTTTGTTATCATTTCCAATTTGCTAGGTTTTCCTTTCACTCCCTTCACTATGTTAGTGAATGAACATTGTTGTATATGAAAATTTATTTAACTTTTACTTGTCATTTATTTGTGTAATTGAATGTGAATTTGATGTATCAAAAGCTTTATGGGACTATTAGAAAAGCATGTATTTCATGCTTTCTTTTTCAACAAATTTCTATTTTGTTCATACTTCACTGTTTGATTTGTAAGGCTCTGGCTTTGTGGATGTTGTCATTGAGAGTCACAATCCGGCTAAGTGTTGGCCTTTAACTGGATTCTACGAACATTCCCAAGCCTTGTAGAGAAAACATTATTGGCAACTCGAAGACTAAGCAACTAGTCAAACTTCCCATGACTCTCTCTTTATCGATGATTCTAATGAAATTCTGCACATTAGTGAAATGACAAGGTCGAAAGATTGAGCCCCGAGTTTCATGCAAGCCTTCAGAGAGGCACTGGTAGACTGTATCCTACATGATCTTGGGTATATGAGACATGCTTTCAAATGGTCAAATTGAAGAAAGGTTGGCGGACAAGTATGAGAGCACGTAGATCGAGCTACGACTTCTGGGTTGATGTAAGTTATTTTCCCTAGTTGTGGTCAAACATTTTGAAACCTCTACTTCAGATCACGATCCTATAGTACTTAATAGTCAAGGTCAACCAAGGGTATCCAGGCCCTATAATAAGTGATTTTGATTTGAGTCAGTGTGGCTGAGCCACAGCAAGCTCGAGGGAGGTTGTCACTACAACTTGGAATAACCTAGTTAATGAATCAACCCTTTATCGTGTCTATTCTTCCCCTTTGTGATATATTAATCAATTAAACAAAAATAGATAACCATTGTATGCAGTCCCATTCATCTTTCATTGCACCTATGCTTTTGTCGTGAGTTCACACTTTTAGTGAACAAGTAGGAATGCAATGGGGTATTGTATTGCTTTTAATTAATTTACTACATATCTTACATGACATCTTTGGAAAGGTAAATGGTGTTGATATTTGAGGTTTTTTTATTTGTTTGTGGAAATTGATCTTGTTGTTGACTAAAATAGCATAATATTGAGGTTTGGAATATGTATTGTTTTGAATTCTTATTATCATACTTACGTTTTTCTAATTGTACATAGAGATATATTTGATAAACCTTGTTTAGGAATTGCTTGTCCAGTGAGGAGAGTGCCTCTGTTGTTTTGCTTACAATGTTCTATACTTTACATTTCAATGCTATACATTCTAATGACTTTTCTATTCGCCAAAATATGCTTCTATAAAATATATTTCCCACAATAAATAAAGCCATATGCCTTTGTAAATTTATGTTCTTTTAACACTGCTTATAATATTGCTCGCATCGGTGTTGTACTACCATGGTTTTGTGTTCGGTTCTGTCAGTCTTCGAACTTATTGTAATTCTCAGAAAAAGAAAGAGGAACAAAAAAGAGAAAACAATTAAGCTTCCGGTTGATTCCGAGAAAATTTAAAGGAGAAAAAATTGAAACATCGGGTCATAGCTGGAAGGAAATAATATATATAAGTAGAAACCAAAAAAATGAAAAAATACAGGTTGTGAAATTAAAGAAAGTAGGGTTATAAATAACCGAAATAATGATTAATGTGCATTAAGAAAACTGTTGGAAGTAATAGGGGTTTCAAAAACCGTTGGCAGTAACGGGGGTTTCAAAAATTGCTGACAGTAACAGGGGTTTCAAAAATCACAGGTAAATAATTTTTTTCTAGGGGTTAGTCAAAACCGTCGGTAATACGTTAGCGACGTTGGATTTACTAGAGGAAAAGAAAATCGTGGTAATGCGCTTAACAGATGTTAAAACCGTAAAAAATGCTAAATATAATCCCAGTTAAAAAAAATTGTTGTAGTGATTTTCTTTAGTACCATCGAAAGATTTTGCATTATTTCTCCAAGAATGATCAAGTGGAAAAAATCAACAACTTCCCATATAACAATTTCTTTTACATTTGGTAAACTTAAGGACCGTGTATCCCCATTACAACAAAGACATGCAAATTTTCCTTTAGTTCTTCATCTTGATAGATTTGCATATGCGGGAAAATCATTAATAGTCCACAAAATTGATGCCTGTAATTGACATGCTTCTTTCATTGACGCGTCATGTGTCTATACATCGTTCTCCCATAGTTCTTTCAATTCATCAATCAAAGGCTGTAAACATACATCAATGTCATTTTCAGGAGCTTTAGGACCTGGAATAAGTATTGATATTATTAAATAAGGATATTTCATGCACCTCCAAGGTGGCAAATTGTACAGAACTAAAACAACTGGCCACACATTATATGAATTGCTCATATTTCCAAATGGATTAAAACCATCACTTACTAGACCAAGTCTGACGTTACGTGAATCTGCCGCAAAGTATGGATATTGTGAGTCAAAATTCTTGCAAGCAATAGAATCATCCGGATGTCTCATTTTCCAATCTTAATTAAAAGGCCTATCTTTGTGCCACCTCATCTCTTTAGTAGTATTAGATGTCACATACAATTGTTGTAACCTTGGAAGGAAAATAGCGCATAAGGTAACTTTTTATGTGGATCTTTATATCTGGGAAATTTACAGGTTGGACAAGAAGTTGACTTTAAATAGTCACCTCAATAAAGAATGCAGTCATTCATACAAGTATCTATTTTGGTGTAATCATATCCAAGGTCATGAATAATTTTTCGAGCTTCGAACTACGATTTAGGAACTTTATTTCCTAGTGGAAATGTTTTTATTAACAAAGTAAGTATGGAATCAATTACTTTTGCACTCAAACCAAAAAGACATTTGATATTCAATAATTGAATAATAAATGATAACTTGGAGAAGTTTCTACAGCCAAGATATAATTCTTGTTCAACATCCTCTAGTAGTTTATAAAACATGGATTTTTTTCATTCATTATATTATACTTTGGACTTGTATACCATTTTTCCTTGCTTTTTTTGGTATCTTCAACATTAATAACACTCTCAATATCACGTAGCATACTTTGAATCCCATTACTATAATTTTTCTTATAATCATCTTCTTAATATTCCTTCGCTACTTCTCTATGAAGATCACATATACCATAATCTCTTTTTTATCCCAATTGTGATCATGTGCTCATATATAATTCTTTTAAACTGAAAGAAATTATTGTTGCACTTTTTGCACGGACATCATATTAACTTTCCTTCCTCAAGATCAATAAAAGCAACTTCAATAAAGTCTATAACTCCTTTTTCATATACAAGTTGTGTTCTATCAATTATTTTCATCCAACTTTTATCTAATCCCATACATATTAAAGAAAAATATTCTATTAACAATACGAGAAATTCTACAATTAAATGTGTTAAAGTGCAAAATGAAAACATATATTTAAAAAACATGAAATCACATCATAAATATTTTGTACGAAAAAAATTGAGAACTTTAAGATACTAAAATCTAAGACCAGGTTCTATATATATATATATATATATATATATATATATATATATATATATAATGAAAAAAAAAATATAGTTATCTTTAACACTAAATAAATTCAACAAAAAAATAAATTTAAATAAAAAAAAATAA
>Ga0099824_1005571_pt1 | contig 17673 bp, 10 predicted proteins | sample SiratrowhiteBW_FD_76837 | JGI IMG/M metagenome (GOLD analysis project Ga0099824, IMG submission 76837) | Root nodule microbial communities of legume samples collected from California, USA - Siratro white BW | ecosystem: Host-associated > Plants > Roots > Nodule | place: USA: California... | reverse complement strand
TATATATATATATATTATTTTACTATGTCTAACAGTTGCACGTCATTGAAGAGTCGTTGTTTTTTAAGGACAAAATCATGACGAAGTTCAGAACTCTAAGTTGTTTCAAAACGAACAATACCTCAAGTGGGATGATTGACCCTAACTATATAATCTTAACATACTTCAAGTCAGAGCATATATTAATTATGTTTAATCTTTAGATAACTCAATTGCAAACTTTATCATTTTCTTCATAGATATTTTTTTCCACAATAATTAAATTAGTTGTTATTATCACATTAAAGTTATAAATAATACCTCAAAGGTTGAGTCATAAAGGGTATATCTTGCTCATTCTATTTGTTTATATGATTTTTATTCTTAGTAACACTTTGTTGTCACATATACATATATTGGAAATGGTCTTAAATACTTTGTCAAGATCAATGGGTGAGATAACGTTTCTTTGAGTTTGATAAAAACTTCCTTGCACTCCTTGATCCACACAATTCATTTTTCTTTAGGCATTGAAAATATGAAATCCTTTATCTCCACTTGCTAATAATAATTTAGACAACAATATCAATTGTTCTATCAACTATTGTAGTTCCTTAATATTTGTCAAACTTCTCATTCTCATACTAATGTTAGTTGAGCATTTATTCATATTCAATTCACTATTACCTAATTGGACAACTAAATTGAATATTGGATTTCTCAAACATGATTTGCCTCCTTCAACTTACTGATTTCATTTAACATTGTCAATCTTTTTTCTTCACCCAACTTTCTCCTTCTTTGAATTATCAGCTTTGTCTGACATTCATTACAATTTATGATGCAAAATTTCCAAATTTATAAGTGGCATATCTTTTGCCAACTAGGAAAAAATGCCCTAATGTTCTCTCTTAAAATGGTAATCAACCATTTTTCCAAATCCTCCTCGAACTGAAATCCTATGTTTACCTTTTTTTTTCTTTTTTTTTCTAGAAATACTTCTTTCAAACTTTTTACCAATTGGAAACATATTTCTTTAAATGATACCCTTGGGTCTAAATCAAGAATGATGATGATTCGTTTGTTTTGTAACACAAAGTTACTCCTCTTATTCTTCAACTTTCCATTTAACAGTGTTGTGTCACATCTTAATCTACCTTTATAACACCAACCAAACTTTCTATTTATTGGATATTTCACTTTCAAATGAATATTTGATACTACAAATCTCAACTTATTTAACGAAGGTTTTCTTAACAAAAAATTATATGAAGAGTGTTCGTTAAAGACTACATACCTTATCATGAGTACTTTTGTATAATTATCCTTATAAAATAAATCCTCCTTACCTCTATATGACCTTGAACTTCCACTTGCTTGCAAGAGAAGCCGACTAAGACGTCTCCAAATGGTACAAAAGAATATCTTGAGATGTCAAGTCTCACAAAGGTGCCCCAAAGGAGGATATTAGTCGAACTTTATTAATTCACAAATACCTAATGAATATTATGAATATTATGATTGCATATTATTATTGAGAACAACACATGCTTGTCTTTATGTGGAATTATACCTTTGAGACCTTTATAGGAGAAAGTGATTCTAAGACTTTTATCCTCCTTTATTTTAATAGGTTTCTTGATAATGATAAAATTGATCTGACATACCATTTTCATGAAGAGCCTGCCACTTCACCTGTGAGAAATCCTGCAATAAATCCTTCGATGATTGTATTGAAGTCACCTAAAGTGAGTGTTTCATGATGATCATTTTCTTGTTTTTCAAATTGTTTCTCTCATTGGATTTTGCCTTCCTTCCTCCTTTGGTACCTTTCCAACAAACCATCTTTAACCAACTTCTCAATATGTTGAAACAACATATAACAATTTTCCATGTCATGTCTATTTGTGTTGTGGAAATGACACTAAGACATTTGATCTCTACCTAGGGTTTTTCTATAACAACTTGGTGATGTTCACATCTCACAAAAATTATCATTTCGAGATCATTCGTCAGATTAAAATCCAATTTATCATTTATATGCTCGTAGGCTCGAGTAGCTCTATACGACTGAAAGCGTTTCCCCCATTCTTGGATGATTGCTCTCATTTCCACTGAACTACTCGCCCTTCCCCTGATTACCCCATAGGACTTTTTCCTTCTTTTCCTCTATCCACTTTTTAATCATAACTTTCTCTACTTCTATATACAATGCAGATTTGGACCCACTTCCACCATGTAATCTAATTGTTGTTGAAATCAATGACTCTCCAGAAGGTCTGCTCTTAAACCCCTTATGAAGGCATCCATGAACATATTTTCATTTTATTAAGGTATTTGTACCATGACTTTACATAAATTCTTTAGGTGCATTTTAAGAGATTACTTCCTCCCATTGTTGCATAATAAAGAGATCTCCCACCCTTGGAGGTTTATTTTGTTGGATACAAATTGTGTTTAGGAATAATCTTAAGAACACCTAAAAGACATTATAAAGTTCCTCTTAGAAGGTCTAAACCAATTAAGGGTCATATAAATCAACATTCTAACAAACATCTTACACCAAACACCATCTGAACTTTCATAACTCAACATTTGGTTGCAATTTTCTTTTTATATACAAATTTAGGTCCTAAGGTCTCGTAAAACGGATGATCATTGTTAAAGCATAATGTTCTAGTATAAAACTCATTCAAATTATTGTTAAGAATGGTTGAAAGCCATGTACCTTTTCTAATTCATGTTTTTGAAGTCAGGTGGCTCTAAGCATTTACTATAATTCATCATTCCTATAATAAAACAACTCTTTTCTTATGAAATCCTCTACTGGACGCCTTGACTTTTCTCCTTCTCAACATAACTCCTCTTGTATTTGTTGCACTTTTGCAACATTTTTATCTTGCCTCCTTATTTTGCTTATATAATTTCCATAAATGTTATAAGATTTTGCAATGTTGGACCATCTACCTTTCCTCCTCCATAAAACTATGCTCATTCCTTTCATTTGAATACATGAATGATTTTACCAGATCAAAATGTTATAGCCAAAAGATATTCAGATCCTTAAGTTAGAACATTCGATATTAATGTCTTTCCTTTCATTGAGTTTAAAGTTCCTATTCATAATTGGTTGTCACTCAAAGTTATAATTAAGTCTAAATTGGAGCATATAATGTCTTATCTTCGTCTAAAAATTAAATTGATGATTGTATTAATTATTATGTTAATTTGATCATCATCATCATCATCATTATTATTATTATTACTATTTTAAAAGTGATAACTTAAATAAATTCTATTAATAAAAATCACAACTTTTTAAAAAATCTTCAACACCTTTCTCATACACATCACTGATCCGACTAACATTTATCCAACTTCGATCCATCACTACATTTTAGTGAAAGATTTTCATACAGATTACTTTATGACCAAATAAAATACAACATTGTCGGGGATCGAACATCCCCGGACTCAACCCAAACACCTTTCTTATTTATCAAACTATACACAAATATCATTTCAATACAAACAAGCATTCCAAAACAAGCATTCTAATATTCAAGAATGCTCAAATAAAATACAAAATTATCATCCCCGGACTCAACCCAAACGCGTTTCTTATATATCAAACTACACACAAATAAAATTTTAATACACACAAGCATTCCAATCAATCAAGCATTTTAATATTCAACAATGATCAAATAAAATACAAAATAACATTTCAATACATACCTCTTGTAGATCAGTGGTGCGGCGGCGACAACTTTACAAAGAGATTATCTCCAAAAGACAAATGCAGCGAAACAAACACTTGCAAAACCATCAAAACCAAACAAATAGTCAATAAAACATTTAAACCATCGAAATAAAAAAAAAAGATGGAGAAACGAAGCTTATAGCGAAATGTCTACCTCAAACAAAGCTTCAACGAGAATGACACTGTTCAAAGCAAGCAACCAACTGTAATGAAGGAGGAAACTACAAATGGAGGTGAAGGAAGCAAGAACGGAGGTCGAAAACGGAGAAGGAAGGCTCGGAACAGTGACGGAGGAGGCGCGTGCAATGGGAGAAAGAAGAAAAAGTGAAAGAGAAAGCGCGCTAGGGGAATAAACAAGGGGGATAACGTCGGTTGGGAGAGGGGAACCAACGTTATCCCCAATGACGTTGGTTGGGAGAGCCCAACTGACGTCATTCTAACCTAATTTTACCCAAAATTCACCCCAATTCACCCCCACAATGTCGCTCCACACATGACGTCGGTTCTTGCCCAATAATCAACGTCATATTGCCTCCAGATAACGTCGGTTGGCCTCTCCCAACTGACGTTATCTCCTCACCACCAAAATAAAAAGTTCAAATTTTGAATTTTTATTTTTACTGTGCTTTTGAGAACGGTTGTAAGTGGTAACCGACATCATCTATGTATAACGACGTCGATTTATTAGAAACCGACATCATATATGTTCATTTATTTATAAAAATGTCATCGTGTTTTTGGCAACGTCGGTTTGTGATTTAATCGACATTATATTGACGACGTAGAAGCCTTTTTTTTCTAGTGTCTATATTTATTATGTAATTAATATTTAGTAATAAATAAGTTTGTTTGACTATATGAGAAAACATATAAATTTTTAAACTATATTTGATTATCTTATAAAGAATCTTATATTTTCTTTTTACGATAATAACAAAAGGTCAATCAAATATATCCGAATCCATCAATTGATAACCTTCCGACATAGTACCTACTAATATAGAGGATTTTAGTATAAAGTGAATAAAAAAACACTTTCTATAAGATCGATATAATACCTAGCAAAACATAATTCTATGTATCTCAAAGGTAAGTAAAGTCATAAAAATTGACAGAAATATATACCAACACATACTCCTCTCAGATTCAAACACAAACAAAAAGATTGTCATTTTTGGTAAGTTGAAATCTGTTAACACATTTAAGATATGAATTAAAGTAAACCACACTGGAAGTCAAGGAAAAAATAAGTTGCTTTAAGTTACACTCGAATTATGGGCAACAAAAGCAAAAGGAAAGTACAAAACAGTGTGCCACCAGCAAAAAGGGAATCAATGATCAAGTGCATGAACATCAACATTGAACCCTTTGCTCGTGAAGCACATAGCCCACAGAAATCCACAACCAACCATGTCTAATAAAACAGTATCCAAATTGGGATCGTTCTCTATGAATGTGGCCAAAAATAAAGTGTAAAAGCGAAAACGAGGGACCCTATATACAGAGGAAAAAGAAACAAGTAGGAACTTAAATGATAATTGTGAAAGCGAAATGAAAGTCTTATCCAATTAATAGACCGTAGTGGCATTACTTAGAGTTCTTAATTTCGTGCTTATCAACAACGTTATTTGCAGCTTAGTCAACATCCAGTTAATCCATTGAAGTCATCCAAATTTGGCGGCTAAATTTTGGAGTTAGTAAACCAAAAAAAAAAAAAAACCTTGGATTGTGTGCCACAGACATGGATAACAAATGTCAGATAAGAATCTCAAAGGAAGAAAATACAGAATAAATATTTTTTTTTTCTAATTTTTTCATTTCTTCAAAGTGTCTTTGGAGAAAAAAATTTCCAAACATTTTGATATCATATTTTTGACGTCACTGGTTCAGTAGTAAAAGCACACATGATTAACTACGGATAAGAAGGTCCATGATTTCCATTTACCCTATTGAATTGAAGAGTTGTTGAAACTTCCTTAAAAATGTCAAAATACACAAAATTCAACAACATCAATGATGATACCAAGGGGCACACGAATCCAACATTTATGGCCATTAAGACATAAAACAGAACATCCCAAATAAAAATATTTGCATAATTTAGCTTTTTTAGGTTAGCAAGACACGTATTCTTCCAGCTGTGTTCATGTATTTGATCAAAAGATAAAGTTAGATGCTTGTGGTTCCACTAGATTTCAAGGCTATTTGGAAAAAAGATTCTGAGCTGGGATTAAATCATTGCTAATCATATATGTTGTTTCTAATACGTGTATGCTCTATGTACTTTACTCTGTCGTCTAAAAGAAAAATTCAAAATATAAAATTATTTCTTTAATATTAAATCCGAAGAGGATATATACCAAACCAAAGTGTGATCCTGAAAGTAATTGATTGGTTCAATGAATACTTTAATACAATGATGGAAGACCATAATATATGATTAACAGCTAAGTCCACAACAACCCTTACCAATTTGCAGCCTCACCAACTTGATCAAGCCAGTGCCTACCAGTTCATACAAAGTCAAGAAAATTATAATAGTAAAAGATGAAAAAAAAAATATTAACATATAAAATTTCAATTACTGTTTACCCCTTTTGCTTCTAACTCACAAACTGTAACGAAGGATCATGACGTGGACTTCAACAAATTGGCTGCTACACGCTTTGTCAACCAATGAGTTTGACCACAAAAGCAATAATGTCAACTGGGGTATCACCAAAAGATTAGACCTGCACCAGAATTCCGTGGGCATAAATATCACAGAAATAAAACTAAAATCAAAACCAAAACGCAGTCAAAATTCAAAAACCACCCACCATTGTTGTATATTATTATTCATGGCAGCAGCAGACCCGTCCTTCCCTGATGGATTGAATGAGTTTGGCACGTAGAAAACTATACCTGGAATTGTTAAAAGGATAATTAAATAAATAAATAAATAAAATGGCCACACATATCATATTTTTTTTTATGCTTGCTTCATTATTTAACCTTATTTTTTCGTGCCGTCATCAACTACGATGAAAAGTCGTCTTCTTCTTCCTCTCTTTCTTCTTACTCACACCTTTCTCAACTTCATTTGCACCCTTTTAACTATCATCAATTGGGTATTGCGCATTCACATCAAACATGGCTCTTTCTCCTGAAACGTTCACAACCCGAAAACGACGGCCCGCAGCGTCGTTTAACACTTCCAAGCTAAGCGACCTTAACCTTCTCTTCTCTCTGCTTCAACTCACGGATCAGATATGTTCCTTAAACCTTAACAGCGCCGCCAACTTTCTCTTCAACAGCGCTTCATCTTCCTCCATCCGCAAAACGCAGCTCCTCGGTGTCGTTTTCGAAGACCTCATTCGGTTGTCTTCCAACTCGAATCCCAATTCCGTTGTGTTTCCCCACTCTCTCTTTCTCTGCCTCGAAGAAATGTACATCGTTCTGCACAAAATCAAAACGTTGATTGAGGATTTCTCCAACGGAAGCAAGTTCAATTTGCTCATGCAAATCGAAACCGTCGCTGACACCTTCCACCGGCTCACCGGAGAACTCTCCACGCTCCTCGACGTCTTCCCTCTCTGGGAACTCACGCTTAACGACGACGTTCGGGACCTTGTTCTCCTTATCAGAAAACAGTGCTCCGAATCCAGGCCTTTCATCGGAACGGAACAGATTAACCTTCGGCGCGACGTCGTTTCCGTCCTCGACCGGATCAAGAACGAGATCGTTCCTGATCAGACGCATCTTTCGTCAATTTTCGAGAAACTGGAGATTCGTGACGCTTCCAGCTGCAGAGCGGAGATTGAGAATTTGGAGGAGGAGATTCACAACCGGAGCGAGGAGCAATCGAAGGCGGATCTCGTTGCGTTGATCGGTCTCGTTCGTTTCGCGAAGTGCGTTCTCTTCGGTGCGTCGACGCCATCGCCTAGGTGCATCAGCCTGCGACGGAGTCGGTCGTCGGAGTTCATAGTTCCGGCAGATTACCGGTGTCCGATAAGCCTAGAGCTCATGCAAGACCCTGTTGTGGTGGCAACGGGACAGACGTACGATCGTGTATCGATCAAACTGTGGATGGATTCTGGACACAACACGTGTCCAAAAACGGGTCAAACTCTATCTCACACCGACTTAATCCCCAATCGCGTGCTGAGGAACATGATAGCGACATGGTGCCGCGAGCAGAAAATCCCTTTTGAAGTGGACACGGTTACAGGAAAACTCAACGGCGGAGTAACCAACAAGGCCGCGTTAGAAGCCACGCGTATGACGGTGTCGTTTTTGGTGAACAAGCTCAAGGGAAACGACAACGTCCCTTTGTCTGTGGAAGACACTAATGGTGCAGTTTACGAGCTTCGGGTTTTGGCGAAAACAGATTCGGATAGCCGAGCCTGTATTGCCGAAGCGGGGGCAATTCCGCTTTTAGTTCGGTTTCTCGAGAACCCAAGCCTACAGGTTAACGCCGTGACGACGATATTGAATTTGTCTATTCTGGAAGCGAACAAGACAAGGATAATGGAGACTGACGGCGCATTAAACGGCGTTGCGGAGGTTTTGCTCTCGGGTGCCACGTGGGAGGCGAAGGCCAACGCGGCGGCGACGGTGTTTAGTTTATCGGGTGTGCCGGCGCATAGGAAGAGGCTCGGTAGGAAGAAAGGGGTCGTTAGCGGGTTGGTGGGTTTGGCGCGGGGTGGGCCTGAGGCGGCGAGGCGGGACGCGCTAGCGGCAATACTCAACCTCGCGGCGGACAGGGAGACGGTGGCGCGGCTGGTGGAGGGGGGCACGGTGGCAATGGCTGCAGAGATCATGGCAGTGATGCCGGAGGAGGGGGTGACGATTCTTGAGGCTGTGGTCAAGAGGGGTGGGTTAGTGGCGGTGGCGGCGGCATACGCCGGGATTAAGAGGCTGGGGGCTGTTCTCAGGGAGGGGTCGGAGAGGGCGAGGGAGAGTGCGGCGGCGACGCTGGTTACCATGTGTCGGAAGGGGGGATCGGAGGTTGTGGCTGAGCTGGCGGCAGTTCCCGGAGTGGAGAGGGTCATTTGGGAGCTCATGGCCGTGGGAAGTGTTAGGGGCCGACGGAAGGCGGCTACGCTGTTGAGGATTTTGCGGCGGTGGGCGGCGGGGCTGGATGGCGGAGAGAGTGAAGGATTCTCAACCACCACCATGGTTACTTCCTCAAACACCACTATGGTCCCTTCCTCAACCACTTCCTTAGCACAGTAACATGTTACTCTGTTGATTACAAATTGTAAATGTCTCAAAAGTGAAAGATTGTTCCATCATTGTTTTTCTTTTTACAAATTGATTTTGCTATCCCTGTAAAATGTAATTTATGGAGTAGTTCTATAATTTATAAAAATTATTTTGGCATTCTTTCATTCGATTGAGTAAACTTGAGTTGCTAAGATGGACTCTGTTTTTGTTATGGCAGTCTGTTTTTCATGATTTGTTTGTAATAGCAATAGAACTTTGAACTCATGAGTGGCTGCTTACTACTAATATCCATTATATTTTGCACTTCTAAATAGATCATGTAGCCATCTTTCAAACCTTAATTTGTTTAACTTGTATCAATTTTACTGGATTGGAATATTTTTCTCTTACTTCAAAATACCAAGTGCTGAGACAGCATCAGAAGAAGAAAGTAGATGCAAACAACATGAACAGTAACAAGATGCTTAGTTTTTGCCTATTCCTTGAGTAAACCTGGACACAGTTGAAGTTGTTAGAACACACTCAATCTCCAAATCAAAATCCTTGTCTTAGGGACATAAGTCAGCTATAATAACAACTTGTAGGTTCTTTTTCATTACAGATATTTTTCTTTTATATTTTATGATATTTTAATATTGACAAACTTTTACGCCTATTACTGTAGTATAATCTTTTTATATAATACTGATAAAGAACTTTAGATGAATTTTTTAATAATAATAATATTATTATTAATATAATAATAATAATAATAATATTAATATTATAATAATAATAAGAATATTATTATTATTATAATTATTATTATTAGTAAAAATAATATTAATAACTAATAATAATAATATTGATAATATTAACAATAATAATAAAAAATAATAATATTAATAACATTATAATTATTAATATTGTTATTAATATCATTATTAACATTTATTACAATTAATATTATAATTAATATTATAACTAATATTATTAATTATAACATTAATTATATTATTAATAATAATATTAACAACAATAATATTAATTTTAATAATAATAATATAAATAATGATGTTAATTATTAATATTTTCTATACAAGGTAATTATTTATGATTTTTTTTAATAATTACCTATTTATGATTTTTTTTTAATAATTACCTATTTATGATTTTTTTTAATAATTACCTATTTATGATTTTTTTTTTAATAATTACCTATGAATTAGTTATAGATAAATATATTTTATCTATAAATTTAAATATGTACATAATTATCTAGGTTACACTCGTAAATAATGCTAAATTTATTTATATATTTTTATTTGTACATAATAATTCGTAAATAATTTAAATTTTTTTATATATAATTAATTTTTTTTATAAATATAAAAATTTATTTTAATAATTATTATATTATTCTTAAAAATAGGTTGTCAAATAGTAAGTTGAGTTGTTAAAACCCTTTTTTAAAGCATTCAACCCATGCTATGGTACTTCACTTCCTTTTGTAAACTTTTTATTAAAAAATATCCTTTTGCATAAAGTAATTCTGTAATATATTTCTATTATGCAGACTACTTTTCATGATGTGTGAGAGCATAATTATATTGAGGAGACCAGCTTCCCAAATTGAAGAAGTGGCAAAGGTGATGGGAAACAGAGATATTATGAAAAATGAAACAATGAGGGTGTGAGGAGAAAAAAGTGAATACAAATAGCATCTTCCTATTATTTTCCTTTGGTCTGGGCTGATACTCATCTTCCCAAGACTGAAGCCCTACCCATTATACCCAACATCTCATAATGGGTCTTAAGTAGCTATAACTGGGCTTGTTTCAATTTCTCAATGACATGAACCTTAGTCACATGACTGTCACAATTGTTGTTGGTGGCATCCTTAATGGAGCATTCATTTCTGATCACCCTTCCTTGGCTTGAAACAGAGGTTGTGCTGACAAGGTCTAGCCTCACATGAAAATTGATATCATTAGACTAACATGGCATTGCAAGCAAGGAAGCAAGGGCTACACTAATACAAAGAAGTAACAAACAAGGAGTATAACAATGGCTTCAGGTACATTCTTTGTCGTTCCTAAAAATACAAACAAACTTAAATACATTTTTCCGGCATGCATGACACTTGCACTCTTTGGTCCCCTCTTTAATCAATCCATTTCATTCTTCAAGATCATGCATAGATTCCAGTTTGGACACGAACACTCTTCCTATACCGTTAACATGGCCTCTGGTATTGTACCTTTCCATGCAATATGGAGGGGGACCAGTTTCATCGTGTATTGACCAAATTCATCACTGGTTAACCCTCCCAAACAAAGTACCAACCCAAATTTTCTTCTATACAGGAGGACACATAAAACATATACATTATACATATTTATTTCTTACCAATACTTATTTCCCTAGTACAATCCATGTTCATCATGGTACTAGTATTATTGAAAAATCTAGACTCTTGAGTTGACATCAATGTTAGATCTGGGGTGTCCATGTCAGCACCCATCATGCACTTTTACCTTATTTCTTTCTTGACATTTTGTACTATTTTTCTCTTTGCAATGGGAAATTCATGAGCATTTAGCTTTGGTGGAAAAATGATTCGTTTTTCTTTACCCCAGAGACATGGTACATCAAGGGCTTGCCTAGAAAACGATGGATACACATGGTGCCAAATCAAAGCCTAGACTATGCAGCAGGCCCATGTTCCGGTTTCCATAACCATGAAATAAAAACAATTATAAGAAACAACACAAATCAAAAATTGTACACTAATCCAATGTTACACAACCTCTTTAGTCGATGGGCCACTTAGATTTTCTACATTTGGATGCACGTAATCGTGACCTACAACAAGCTTTTTCCTCTCCCAAAAGCTTCTTCCTTTCCAATTCTTTTCAAGGCCTTTCTTTGCACAACAAAATTTTAACCAAAATTGAATCATATAGCACTAAACCGATGAGCCAACCATCTCCACTTTCTAAACTATATACACTTCCTTTTTACAACACCAGCTCACAATCACAACTTATACTATGGTTTTACTTTACCCTATGAAACCCCCACTTGTTCTTGGTTGGTTTTACTGTTGTTGGTGTTGTTGGAAGTACGTGCTCCCATGCATGTCTGAAACGCTTCCCTTGATGGCCACGTTCAATGTGGACTCGTTTTAGTTTTGGTGTGAGGCATTATATATGTCAGCATGTAATCCACGTGGGGGAAGAAGCTGTGCCTAAAGCCCAGAAGGCATAAAATTTCTGAATGCAAGTTGCCTACGTGGAAGGGTGTTTGTTAAGAGACCACACACACCTAAAGAACAGAAAACAGTGATCACTATGCTTATTTTAACAGCACACATTGTTTTTGTTTAGGCCTTAATTGGTACCACAGTTCCACAATGTCATTCACTTCTTCTACCCCACCCTTTTGCCTTTATGCCAACTTTTTCCTCACCTGTGGCCCCAACCCCTCACCTCCAATTCCATATACCCCTCTCTCTATTTATTATCCTACAAACAAAGAGTGCCAAAACAGACACTGCTAGAGTTATCTAACTTCTCAGAGAAAACTTGAAAGCACTCAACACCTTCACAGACACAAAGAAACACACCCTCAGAGTGAGAGAAGGATGGGGAATCACAGGTTTAGATTATCAGATATGATTCCAAATGCTTGGTTTTACAAGCTGAGGGATATGGGGAGGGGAAGAAAGCAAAACACCACACCCTCTGGGAAAAAGAAGCAATCTTCATCCACTTCAACCCCACATTCATCAAAACCAAACCAACCCCTCTACCAATACAACAACAACAACAACCCCAGAAAGTCCTACTACATCACAAGAGACCTCAAAACCTCACCCTCAAACACCCCAAAGTTTTCCCCTCCAAGAAAATCAACCAAACAAAGAACCACAAGAAGAGCCCCCAGAACCACAAAACTTGTCTCCTCAGGTTGTAGCTGTCGCACCACCCTGGAATCCATGTGGACCAAATCAGATTCACCACCAGAACACTCCTCCTCATCCCCATTTGACTCCTCACCAGAGTCAGAGTCCCCAGAATTCAGAACAGACCGTGTTCTCCCGTGCTCTTCATCGTTCGATGAAATGGTTTCCTTGTCAACCACCTCTTGCGCCTCTTGCAGGCTTAACACAAACAAAAACAACACCACCAACGACATCATCATCGACGTGGACAAAAACTCCATACCCAGAAAGGATAACAAGCTTGATGGCTACTACAATTACAACAACAGCAACAACTATGATGACACCTTCTCAGAGCTTGACCTTCCTCCGATCATAACCAAGCCACCAAAGTTGGTAAAGAAGAGAGAACTCAAACAAGGGTCGTTGAAGGTGAGAATTGTGAAGGAGGTGTCTGCAATGAAGGAGCAGAGGAACAATGGTTCTGTGAGGCGGTTCTCTGTGAATTCTCCGGGGGTGAGGCTGAGGGTCCACTCCCCCAAAATCGCCGGCTGGAAGGGGCGGAAAAGTGTGTCGTCGACGGCGAGTTCTGGCTCCCGGAGAAGCCTCTCGGATAGTTTTGCGGTTGTGAAGTCTTCTTTTGACCCGCAGAAGGATTTCAGGGAGTCCATGGTGGAGATGATAGTGGAGAACAACATAAGGGCATCCAAGGACTTGGAGGATCTGCTTGCTTGCTACCTTTCTCTCAATTCAGATCAGTATCACGACCTCATCATCAAAGTCTTCAAGCAAATTTGGTTCGATTTGACTCAACCAAGGTAATAATAAATGTTAAAGATGCTAAATTACAGTCTCTCATCAAGGTTTCAACCAGTCACAATCTCATCAAATGCAGACAAATACAGTTGAAATTATGCAGTCACCATATATTCATGAAGAGCCTAAAATCTTGATGCCGCAACCAAAATCTTAGCTACTGTTTGTTAAAACATTGGCTGCAATTGGAATAGTGTTAAAGTTATGGCTGATGCAGCTGTAATTACGATGATAAGACGCGTAAGGTTTTCAAAATTGCAAGGTTAAGTTTGCTACTGTGGTTTCGGACTGCAATTTTGAAACCATTATTAGAGAGGACAAAATTCTTAGTTTATAGACTTTTAATTTTTCTCATAAATTTTTATCTCTGTAATTATGCATGTAATATATTATGCTAAGCCAAATGAACATTTTATTATGGAAGTCTTGAAAAGTTTACAAAGTCTGCAGCTTTCAATCTCAAAGGGTGTTTTTCTTTTTCTTTTATTTTCTATTTCTTGTGAAGGAATTGTTAATGATGAATCTAATGGGAAATTTCTGTGCTTTGGCTTGATCTGTGGGAAAACAAAAGGGGTTTGGCGAATTTTTGTCACAAAGGGAATTAATTGATTTATGATTTTATATTCTGCAGAGCTGCATAGAGAGTGTGTGTGTGGTAGGGTCAATGGCAGGTAACCGTGAAGAATGGTTTCTACACGGACATTGTTTTATTGTGTGCATAGGAAGGCAAAAAAAACTTGGGCATGCTGGTTTTGTTTCATTTTACTTAAGCACCAAATTTGCGTCAGAAATTCAGTACCCTCATGAGCCTAAAGTAGTTTGAGAACAAGACATAGAACTGCACAAAATTGTATAAATAGTTAAGAAGGGTCCCTCATCAGCATCATATGCAATAACTGACAGCTTCTTCTATTGAACTTTGATATTTTTACCCAAAAGAAGTTCCCCTTTAAGTACAAGCTCTAGATTTCACGTCTTTGGTCACAAATTTTGAAGGGTTTTTGCTTTGTGCTTATCCCCAAGCCAGACCAGACCATGCAGCTTTTAAGATCTCGCATGCCCATTTTCCATCTCAACACAACACAACACACACACACATTGAACAAGCATTGTGAAAAAACCTTCATAACCGTACACTATTTTAAATTGGAGGAACCATTGTTTCTGACTACCAATATCAGAAATTCAAATTGATACACTGTGCCTTGCGTTAAACCCTATGAACTGTGGAATAAACAATAAAGCTCTCTAATTTCTTGAACCATGTCTAAAGGTGGAAATTTGATTTTCAAAAGGTAAAGTTACTTCGATTATTTCAAAAGCAGGTGCAGACTTTAACCACAAAGGCATTGAGGGTCCTTCTGGTTAGGACTTAGGACTTTGTCATGTGCCTTAGACTTTGTTAGTTTTCTAATTTTGTGACAAAGCAATTCACATATATTATGTGTGCTTAACTTTAATATTAAACCAAATAGTTGAAAATGTTGACTTCAACTATCCCAATTGAATTTCCAAATTTGTGTGGACACAGTAGCATTATCCCACACTTAAAAAATAGTACCAATTCATTATGCTGTGTCGCTTTCTAACTTGACAAATTACTCAAAAGATGAGGAAACCCTCAAGTTATTCAAACTAGTTAATCATGTTCCTCAGATTTTCCTGTAATTTGGCAGCAAGGACCAACCTAACTTTAGGATCTCACCTTTGTCGTGGTAAAAAAATCAAAAATATTTTATTGTCAAATCCACAAAAAGTGTGTGCCAATTACTTTGTCACTTTTCTGTTTCTGAATAACTTATTTCAGTGTCCACCTAGGTGTAAGAATTAAAACCATGCAAGTATAAATTGATTAATGCTGATATTGAATAATTATCAGCTGAAAAAAAAAAACATTTTAACATCTGAGTGAAGTACTCAATGTTTTGTGGTACCATGTATGAATCCTCCTTCAAACAATATCTATTTTATTTATGGTCAATAAATGCCCTGATATTTAAAGACAAGTGGGAAAAGGAAAACAGTGACAGCATATAAGACAGTATTTTACACAATCTATATATGGCAATTCATATTATATCTTTAACTTTTATATGGATATAATATATGGTATGCCAGCTCAAATTAACTTTTAACTCTGTCTCTACACTATTTATATAAATGATTGACGTTTTAAGATGTTAGTTGTTTGTGGTGTGAAGTTTAGAGAGAATGACATATCCCTAACGCAAGGGCAGCAACACTGATTTCTCAGTAAGCCACTAACCATGCTGCTTATTATAGTACCATATTTGTTGCATTATTGTTGCCAATTTTTGTTATGTACATTATTGTAGGAATATTGTGGTTTCTTGTGGTTTCAGTTGGATGTTGGATATTTTAAAAGAAACCAGATAGATGAATGATCTCAAAGAGTGTTTTATTTTACTAAGTGATTTTGAGTTTTCTATGCGTAATAGCGTTTAAATATGCAGAGAGAAAAGTTTTCCTTTGTGACATCTTATTTTAAGTATAGTATATATGTTTTAGATCCATCGTTCTAGTTTGACACATTCCTAAATATTATGTATATTTTTTTTAATGTTACTTGAGTGCTTGAAATTCCCCCAAATTTTACATATTCCTATACACTCCAAATCTTTCGTAGAGAATAAGATTAAAAGAATACATAAATATTCCTAAAGAATTCAATTTATAGAAAATTAATAATTTTACATTATTTTAACTCAATTACACCATATTTATTGGAGGTAACTGAGAACAAAAATATGAAAAAAAATAACAAATATTATTTTGATCCTAGATTTGGTAAGATAATATCGTTAGTTAATTTCTCTATTCGAAGTATTATTTGTTTTTGGAGTTTGAAGTTTCATCGTAATTTTTTTGTTCTTAAAAGACATATTTGTATTTCAATTACATTTATTTCTGATATATAGGTATAGTTTTCATAAAAGTTCATTTGAAATACTTTTTAAAAATAGTTTTAAAAACAAGGATATGATATTCGTGTTTAAAAATTACTTATGTTCAAGAGACACTTTCACCTAAGAAAATGATTGTTTGATATCAAGTTGTCTCATTGTTTTGATATCTTCCAATATTTCTCTCTCAATATTCTAAGTAAAATCACTATGCAAATTGACATATAAATCAAGAGGAGAACAATATAAAATACAATAACCATTGTTAAAGTTTTCCTAAAAACTTAAAAGAGACATGAAAAATAATTCATAAATAAATATGTTAAAAATATGATTGAAGGCATAACCACTATATAATAAATATTAATAAAATATTTGATATAATGAATGATATTATAAATATATTACTCATATTTATATATATATATATATATATATATATATATATTTATACTATAATTAACTATGTCGAATTATATTTTTAATAAAAATTATTATTTTGATTATAATAAAATAACCAATTAAAATAATAGATAAAAGAAAGTAAAAGTATTAATTAAAACTAAATATATTTTATTTTCATTTATTTTTACATTTTTCTTTAATTCTAACAACTTTGTTTTATATTTTTTTTTCTTTCTTATTTTTCTACTGTCACATTTTGTCTTTTAATCCAAACAAAACATCAATTTCTTCAATATAAGAAAAACTAATATAGAAATTGACTCTCCTAATAAAGATGTAACAATAATTTATATAATCACTCTTTATATATGAATTAGTTTTTTAATTAAGACTTTCCCAGTTTATTTATTTTAAACATGCAATAAAAACCGGATTTTTTAATAGTTTCCTAGAGTTTTCTCATGACCGAAATACCAACATTTTTTCAAAGTAAAATTGCCTCCCATATATATATATATATATATATATATATATATATATATATATATATATATATATATATAAAAAAAATATAAAAAAAAAATATATATTTTTTATATATATTTTTATTATATAGAGAGAAAAAAAAGAGTGTATATTTTATGTTTTTTATA
>Ga0099824_1005565_pt1 | contig 17688 bp, 6 predicted proteins | sample SiratrowhiteBW_FD_76837 | JGI IMG/M metagenome (GOLD analysis project Ga0099824, IMG submission 76837) | Root nodule microbial communities of legume samples collected from California, USA - Siratro white BW | ecosystem: Host-associated > Plants > Roots > Nodule | place: USA: California... | reverse complement strand
GAAAATCTGATTATGGTGTCTTTTTCTAAAAAAAAAACCAACTCATCAGCTTAAAATCATTTTTAATAAAAAAAAAAAAAAAAAAAAAAGGTTCATACGTACCAATAATGCTATATGCTAGTGCACATATATCCAAGTTAAGATATTATTACTCGGAATTATATTTTATCTAAACTTTGCAATTAACAACACCCACATATTTAGGGTGTAGATAAATAAACACCCATCTATATCTTGCAAATAATTGAGACACGAAGTGACACAATATGCTTTTTTAATGTAAAAAGAAAACACTGGAATCTTTCTTAAGTTGTAACCAACAATGATATTATTTGGCGTAACTTGTTTAAATACCGATAAAGAACACACCGAACATTAACTCATCATACGCAACGACAGTGGAGTATAAAGTAACCTCCCATATACCAGTATTTCTTTATTCCTAATGTTATCAAGAATCTACAAATTCATTAATAATCTACACTTCCTACCTCCTGAATTTTTTTGGATATAGTTAGTAAATGAACAATTTATGATGCTTCACATTCATAGTACTTCTCTTCTACTTGTTATTATTATTGTTGACCGAGTGTTTCGTAATTAAGGAATTAATTTTAGTACAGTGTTTCAAAATTGATGCTGCAAACATATTACAACAAAAAGAGGCCAAAGAAAGTTCAGAATGAAATACGATTGCACCATCTCTTGAAATGACTTCACAGAACAATATTTTGTTGTTATTTTTCTTTTAACTTTTTTCATATATGTAAATTAACCTGCAAATCACCACTACCAGCAAAAATCTATGAACATATTCAGACATTAATTCTCAAGTGCTCTAAATTAGTGTACAATGTATGGCCTATACTAGAATGAACCAAAGTTAGCATGGTTTAAACTACTTTAAAATCGACATATCTCCATCAATTATTCACCAATGATCATTTATATTTGGCGAAGATACAAGAAAAGTTTTTACTTTTACTATTTAAGTACAACCCCTTTTCTATTTTTGAAGATTTGTATAGAAAACAGAGGAAAAAGAAAGTTTCTTGCACAATTATTTGGATTGTTATTTTAAAAAGCAGTTCTTATGATTTTCCACGTCTATATATTGTTAGCTCATTTTTTTTAAATAGCATAAATTGTAATATTTTTATTCTATCCCCACGGTGGACATTTAGTGTGTGGGCACTCCTATTTTTTTCAATCTGGTTTTTGAATTTCAAAATTTTTCTTCCACTTTATCTAGTTAATTTATAAATATTTTATTTTTATTCTCAAAATGAATATAACTAAAATTCAAAAACAGTTATAAATCCCAATTTTCTCTAAAAAATACAACATTTTAAAAGAATTGAAAGCAATTTTATTATTTTAGAAAAAACTAAAAACATAAAATTCAAAGTACATATTTTGATTAATTTATATTATCTGAATAGTTTATGATACATTCAGAAGGCATACTTTAGTGTAGATAGAAACTAGGAGGGGATAAGGTATAAATTGAATTAGGTTGTTTCCAAGAATCTAGTGATATAAATCAAGTTTATTGAATTGGATTGACTAATAATTGATTCATTTCAATTTAAACTGAATTAATTAATTATTATTAAATTTATCATTGAATTGCTTTTAATAAATTGAAGTATATTTGATGGTAGATGGAAAAGAAATGGAGTGAAGTTGGGTTGGAATTTTACGTTGTACGCGTTCATTCATGGCTTCGTGGTTTCCAGCATGAGCACGAGCACGAGCATGGCTACAAAAAGCACAGATCCACTCTCTAATTTTTGCAGAGACGTGCACGCAATACGAACCCATTTGTCTTTTTCTGCTCTACGCGTTCTTCTTCTTTATTTTTCTTTACCCTCTTTCATCGTCAATTAACGTGCCATTTTCTATTTACAAACACATTCTTTAACACATCAATAATATAAAAACATTTTTATGTTGACTTTGACTTCCCAACATCCCATTCCTCATGCACGAAACTTTGTCAGTATTTTAATAGTAATTGAAGTTGAAAGTTTGAAACTTTGAAAGAGGGGTTAAATTATTTGGCAGCTTGAGGTGTCAGGGTATGAAAAATAATAGAATAGTATTCTCTGAGTGTAGAAAACAGTATTAGAAAATGAAGGAAAAGAGAAAGTAGTATTATTTTTTTTAGGTTACGGGAAAAGAGAAAGATATGGAGAAGAGGTAAATAGAATACCAAATATTCCATTGCAAGAGGCGCCGCAATCATCGCTTAAGTGTTCTTATTTCTAGAAATTCGCCAACCATTCTCTGTTTTATTTTCTTTGACACCGATTTAGAATTTTCTTTGCGAATAAATACATTCTAAAAGTATTATCCAAAGAAATCTATACTCACTTTAATTTTCATCCCAACTAAATTTGTTTGTGAAACCGACCAGATTCAGCCACAAGCTTAATTCTAACATTTTTCTTTTGTTAAAATATGGTGAAAAAAAAAAAAGAGGAGAGCCTCATTTTAACCCTTGGGAATTCGATTTTCCAAAGTCTGAGTTTTCAACACGTGAAGAGTGGATGAATCTAGTTGGATAAATAATGTTGGGTGGATATATTAGTTTTTTCTTTAAAAGTTTAATATAAAAAAATCAACCAATTAGTGCATGTAAAAAGTTAATGTTGAAATCCTAAACAATCTAATTATATAGACTAACTCCACTTGACTCTAAGAAAATTTTGATGACAACAAAAATGACATGTCTAAAATTTATTAAACACTTACTATTAATATCTTTCATAAATAATTCATATTATTATTACCAATAAATATGTAATATTTTCTATTAATAATTCCATAATTACATGTTAATATTGAACTTAAATTATTTAATTTTGAAGATTTGAATGATCAAATTTATAACTAAATTTTATAAGAAAAGTAAATTATGCCAATGCATAATATATTTATCTTTATGCCAATGCATTCATAAATTTTGCGAACGAAAGCAAATTTTAGCCAATATATTATCTTTATGCCAACGCAAACTGAATGGCTTAATTAAAAAGCATGACATGACACAATAAGTTTTATAGAAATCGTTGTTGTCGTTTATCATTACACTTTTCTGAAAAATAATTAGTCTTTTCGAGGGAGATATTTAACCCTAAAAGTTGACGGAAAGAAGTCTAAGACTTTGCAATCTTCAAACTAAATTGATATGAGCTTTCTAAATCAAATTAAAATGGATGCCCCCACTTAAAATCACATGACGTACGTCTGTTTTGAACACTGTCTCTGCAATTATTTAATTCAGTCTGAAGCTTTATGATAAACTTTGTTTAAGCAGAGACTGCAAACCTATATGGGGTAATAAATGTGTTAAGGTAACAACTGAAAATTAACCCTTTGTCTTGATTCAACCTAATTGCATTTTTTATATGAAGGAACAACTTTTATATGAATTAATTTTCTTACTTGATTTGTTCCATATCACTGTTGGTCAAAAGTTGTTAGGTGGACCATGAAAAAAAAAGCAAGACAAACTCAAGACGAGATGAACCTTATTGAGAGATAACATGTTTAGTAAATGTTCGAACATATTGTAGATTTCGAGATCTTATATAACAGTTATTAAATTAAGTTTTAGGATTAATTTGAGGCACTTAATTAATTTTTACTAAAAATATTTGGAAGGAAAATGGAATGAGAAATATATAGCGTAGTGTGAAATCATGGATGGTGACACACATCTAGAACACAGCTTTATATTATTAAATCACAAATGGGTTTGGTTAAGATGTTTTGAAAAGATTCTGACAAATAAAATATATTCGAATCATAGGCATTAAAAAAAATTAACCAGTTTGCTTTCACATTTGCTGCACCCTTAATATTCAAATAAGAATATTGTTGTTCGATGAATAAACCGTTTCTAAAATAGCACTGTCATCAATAACTTTAGGCAAGTTACATGAACCTCAGTAGAGGAATCGCAGAACCTAAATCATCAAATATTCTCCAATGTTTTTTTTTATAATAAAAAAAACAAGTGAGACTAATAAATTGTATGGAGTTAAACTATATAATGGTCGGTCATAGGATAAGGATGATGGCAGTTGGAAGTTTTAAGATTGAGAGAATGAAGGTTTGTATAATAGGGTTTATCGATATTTGTTTTTGTTGACACGAACAATAATATGGCTCGTCAACACTAGTTAAAACAACATTGCTACCATGCCTATATTAAACTACAGCTACATGTACCAACTTTCATCTATCTAATAATAGGTTTTCTCAAACATCACATTATATTAATTTATATTTCCTTTATAAAACTTATCAATATTAGATTTTTTTTAAATGATCTATTTATTTTTACCGTGTCTATTTAAAGAAATATAAGATTGTTTTAAAAAATAATAACATATCTAAATATTTCAAATTATCTCTTAAAATTAAAGAAATATATTTATTATTAAAAATTAATTACATCAACTGTTAGAGAATCTAAGTATAAATATAAGTTTCATGAAAAAGCTGTGAAATTTTTTTAATAAATCTTTTTCCTAAAGATCTATTAATATGCTAGAATGATTAACGTCTTAAGGTTTTGAGTTTGAAATAATGTTAAACTCTTCTGTAGATTTTAACTTATATTTCATTATTGTTAAATATTTTCAACATCTAAAAAAAAGAGAAAGTTTTCTTATTACAACTACTTATGAATTAAAGTAACTTTGCATTAAGTTATGATGATTTGTATTTTTCCTGTAAGTGTGGTAATTTTCTTTGAATTGTGAGTTTTCTTATATAGAAGAGTTTATCATTGTAGAAAAACATGTTTATTGATTATCTATAAAAATCATTTGTAGAATGTTTGTTCATCTATCCAAATCATTTGTGGAATGTTAGTTTATTTAGTGATTATGCAATTTCTTTTTTAGATGTTAATATATTTTAAGATGTTTTAAAATGAAAAACAAGTTTTTTTTATACGATTTGTTGGTTGTTCCTTTGCCTGCAACGGTTGATTTTTAATTTATTTTCGATGGATTGTTGAACCTATGAAATTCACACATTTGTAGTTCTCAGCTGAAAAGTAGGATAAGTAAAATAGAATGAATTGTTTTAAACACCTTTTCTTAAGGTTTGCTAATTTTTTTTTCCATTTATCAACAGTTTTGTACTCTTACAACTTAAATATAAATCGTTACGCTATTAAAATAATAAATTGTGAATATAATTAAGGGTGTTGCTTTCTGTTGTATTTGTGTAGTTGAACAAGGGGAAGAAAGAGATTGAAAAGGTTGACGATTTCAAATAATGTTTTGTTTGGGATTATACTACATAGCGACATTTTGGGCGGTATCTAACAGAAACCGCGGTCAAACACCGCAAACGGAACTTTAAATCGTATGTCGGTTGCTCACATGATGTACAATCCAACAAACAACCATGTAAACACAATCAACAAACCACGCGCCGCCCAAAGCCACCGCGTTGCTACCTTCCCAGCGTCCACCAACTACCAACATGTCAAACCAATACCGTTACTGTTAATTCCCAATCCTTCATTATTTAAAGACCACACGAATATATGTGTTTTTATTTTTTAATAGCGAATTAAAGGTCTTGAATTCTTATTAAAGTTTAGCTGAGAACTCTTCATTCATTTATAAAGGATTTTAATGCATATTATGAGAGTGATCATAGGAACACATTTTCGTATTATTTTTTTATTTATTTTGTATCATAAATAACAATTTATTAAAATCACAAAATTTTAAATTATGTTTCATGACATATTTGATTCTAAATTAAACAATAATAAAGAGTATATTGAAAAATATTAAAAAGTATATTATTAGTATTATAGTTATCAAATTTTAGAGTTAACACATTAAACTTGTTCGAGTTTACGAGTTTATCATTGGGTCACTAGTTAATTTATCTGTAGACTTATTTTCTAGCATACTCAAATAGATTCAATGTAAAATCACAGAGGTCAAGTGCACGAGTGCAAAAGAAAAGTTCAAAACAACACATAGATAAGTCGTTACACTTAGTGTCTTTATTTTGGATTCTCATTTCATGCTTAGACTGGACCTGTTGTGTTCAATTTACTGTTTCACTTAGTTTCTCATGTCATCGTTGTCTTGTTGTTGATCTTGTCATCATGTTATTGTACTCCACAATCTCAATTCACCTTGTCGTCTCAGTTCACCTTGTGTTTTATGTGAGTTTATATTATTTTTGTGTTGTATTGTCATTGTTGTCATCGTTGTTGCATTGTCTTACAAGTGCTTTTATTCTCTGATTGTGTTTCACTAGATGTCCTTCTTTGGTTGTGTTTCATTATACGTCTTTCTCTGATTATGTTTCACTAAATCTCATTCTCTGGTTACGTTTTGCATAGTACTTTTGTTACCAACAAGTTTCTTTTTTTTAAGGTGAATTTAGTTTATTTGTAGTTTTCTTTTTATTTGGAGTGTGGTTGAAATAATTTTATATTTAATTATAGGTTCATACAAAAGAAGTTGTTTGCACTAAAAAAATGAATAACTTGATTTATGTGATATATAACTTGAAGTTGAAAAATAAACACATTCAAAAAATTTCAGCTTTTCCATTTGATGACATTGAATTTGATGATGAATGAATAATCGAAAAAGGAGATCATGTCGAGTTTGAACAAATTTAATTGATCTAACTCTAGATTTATATACACTTAATATTAAAAATAATTCCATTAGAAAACTAGATAAAGAAAACTTAACATTTATGTTTTTCTAATTATTTAATTATTATCATTGTTGATTTATTGTATAAACTTATTTATTTTAATGTCATGAAATTAGTATTATGAATGTTTATTTTTATTAAATTTTTATATGAATGTTTATTTTTATTAAATTTTTATATGAAATAGATTAAGTGGAGTTTATGAATCAAGTTTACATATATTCCACAAATCTACATAGAATCTAAAGTTTTATAACCTTGAATAAATTCATGTATTATTAAAATGATTATATTTATTTTAAAAAAATAGATGTGAAAATAGCTTTTGTATTTTAATACCATAAATATTAACTAACTCCAAATAAATTAGTTTGTTTGTAAAACATTGATAAAGAAGTCATTAAATTAGAAAATATAAAATAAATCTCTAAAATGTGATAATTGTTATTTTAGTTTCCGTATAACTTATTATTACATGCAGTTCTTGCTATCATTCTAGTTTTGAAAGTTAAATTAATGTAATTTATAGCTATAAATACACCATGTCTTCATAAGAAAATATTATTAGTAGAATCTGTAAGGAAAATATAACACTACGCCAACCAATTAAATGTGTACATCATAGTCGACGTAGTTTTGTTGAATGAATTAAAATGATGTCATGTATGATAATTTATGGAAAAAGTAAACAAGAATGTATTTTAAGAAACTAAAATAAAAAATAATATTAATTTATAAATCAGTATATTCTGAGAGAAGATAAAAGAATGTTGCTTACTGTAATCACGTAGTACACGCTTTCTTATCTTATATTATCCCAAGAAAACAAATCACAACACTACTTTTGTGAAAATGGCATTCAAAAATTTAAAGAGAGAAAGGAATGGACATAAAAGAGATTGAAAACTTTGATAAGATATAAAATTAGGAAAAAAAGAAGAAAAATACAAAGAGGTAAGGTTAAGAAATAAAAGAGTATAGTGAGGGTTGTGAAGAGTGTGTTTGAAGCAACGATATAATATACCAAAACCTCGTAAAGTGCATTTCCTTTTAATTTCTGTTCCACTCAATTTCACCCGTCCGTGAAACACGTCTCGCAACTTCGCTTAATCTCATGCTGCCACGTGTACTTCCACTGCACTCAGAAAAAAAAAAACTTTTTTTACTTTTCATGCCTTATAATTACTTTACCCATTTATAAATTAATAATCAAAATAATGTGCTTTTGCAAAAGACACAAAAATAAAACTATTTTGTAAAATATGTGTGATTTCATTTCTTGTAATCATTCACCTAACTGAGAGGCCCATTAAATTTTTGAAGAGCATTTATGGCTCTCAACATGTTATGAGAAAAACATCTCAAAATGGAGAGGGGAAAGTAAAAAAACTAATAGTAATATTCATAAATCTTACTATTATTAAATAAAATCTATACACATAGAAAAATCATTATTAAGCAAAGTTATTCATAAATTTGACATTAAACTTGTCTTTATGAAGAAAGGGTGATGTGGAAATGATGTCATGGAAAGCACGTGCAGAAGCTTCTATGAGACGAAGACGGTCTCAACAGGTCACAGCTCACAACGTTGTTCTACGTGTTACATGTTAATTTGTTTTTCCTATATAACAGCTTTTAATTTTTCATTCCTTTTTTAGTACTTCGAAATTGAAGTAACTCTTTTTGGACTTTTTTTCTATTTGCTGGATTTAACCTGCTAACGTAAGAGTTGACTGCACGAAGACTCCTTTTCGCAGGAATGCCTTTATATTTAATATTTTTTTTTTCTGACAATTAAAAACTTTGGTTCTTTGACTCAGTCCAACGTTTGATTCAAATTTAATTTAATTAATAGGACTCTGCTATAGATCTTGCTGCTTGTTAATGAAGCCAGACTAAGAAAGGGTCTTTGCTTTACTTTTAAATTATTTCCCAAAATAATTTTTCACTATTCAAACATTATTTATCTTGAAATTTAATTTTAAGATAAGAATTTTAAAAGGAGTGTTCTTTATGCTATGAATAGAAATGTTCAAGAAGATTAACATTTTAAATGTAAGCAGAATTTGGAAAACGAAAGATCTTTCTAAAAAAACGACATAAATAAATAAACAGGAAAAAGTGTGATATGTCATATATGATATAAAGCATCATTATTGATTTGATTTTCGAGTTATCAGTGATGATTACTATCTTTCCCATTATTGACTTTTATTATGTGGAGTTGTATTTTATGTATTACAAATTGGGTAGTGCCTTTTTGTCAGTCAGATGTTGAAAATTTTATCAATTGGAAATTAATACCTAAAATATATATAGTTTAATGTTATTAATATTTTTAATTACTTGATAAAAATCTATCCCAATATTCATTTTTTAACGTGTATTTTTTGAATAATTAGGTTTACAACATCTTAAGTCTGGATTTCAGTACCTCCTTTCAAATACCAGAAAATTTATGACTCTATATTCACATAAAATATATTAATCACTATATCAACTATTTGTTATTAATAATTTGTAATTTTGTTTAATTTTTAAATTTAAAAGCATATTGAATCATTATCCAATTATATTTTGTAACAATTTAAGTAATTGATATTTTTTTCAATAATGTAAGAAAGTCACAAATATTTATATTTCTCTCAATTTCCCTGTATCATATCTAAAATGATAAAAATTACGGATAATTGAACGAAAGACAAACTGTCCCTAATATTTAAGAACTAAGAATAAAAATTGTGTGGAAAAAATTAATAACTAAAATTACGAATAATAAAAAATTAATGAACTAAGATGATGTTAAAAAAAACACAGATATCAAAATTGCAGATTTTTAAAAAAATATAAGGTTAAGAATTATAATTAATGCTACTCTATTTAATGCTACCATCTAAAATTCTCTTCACTTAAATTTAATTAATATTCGATTTTTATCTTTTTTTATTTTTATACCAAACTACAATAAAATCGATTTATAATTTTGAAAAATATTTAATGCAATTAATAATCTTATCTGCCTTCCTTTAATTTCTGTTTTGTCATAAAACACGTATACGCGTCTTTCGAGTGCTGTAAATCACCAACTCTCTCATGAACAAATATCTATATTATATAAAATAAAATACGTATAATTTTTTATTAAACGATGTAAAGGATTAAGTATTTGTGATTTTTTTTTCTACAATGGTTATTGACAAGTGTGTGATAAAAATAGTAATGGAGAGGTAAAAAAAACATTGTTAAATACAAATTTAAAGTGGTTACTAATTTCAATCAATTCTACCGATTCAAGAATCCAAAGTAAATTAATTTAAATTTTTATTTCAATCAAATTTAATTCCAATCACGCTAATAAAACACGATTAGTTCTTGGATTTGCAATTTACAAATTCAATCAACCCAAACTAGATTTATGATATATATATTTTAATTATTATTATACACGAGAGTTTGATGATTTTGTTGTTTAGTTTAGATAGATCAATTACGATTAAAAAAATCATGTTAATTACTTTCAATGATAGAATTATTGTTGGCACTCTTGTGAAAATATGCTACTGTTCAGTACAAGATCAATTAGCTCCAATTTCTCTAGTTCAATTGGAAAGCAAAATTAATTTCTCCCACTCAGTCACATTTGTCTTTGTTCTAACCACAATGGACTCTGTAGAAAACTTCAATTTTCCAGTTACAACACTTTTAAGTGTGATTTTTTGTTTTCTCACAATTCTCACCATCATAAATTCTTCAACTTTATTGATCTTTTATAATCTCTCCATGGATTTGTTAAATTTGAACAATTAATTAGTAGCAGTTTTATAATTTCGACAATTACTTTAAGTTGTTCATATTTTTAATACTAGTTTTTTTTTTCTTTTTACTTATATGTTTGTCTTGGACCAATTGTTTATTTTAATCGAATTACTGTTGAAAAATATTCGTTCAGAATTAAATTAAATTGGTTACCTTTAACTTATCTTTTATAAATGAATAATTCTACTTTGATACAACTATAGCAAAATTACACCATTTTACTCCTAATTTTATAATAAAATATTATATTTAATAAAATAATATTACTTTTTAGTGTGAAATAGAAGTAAGTTACTGATTGCGGTATCAAAGTATCATCTTTCTTAATATTTCTTAATTTTTTCTTTAACAAAATTTTCTTTTATCAACATTTAATCATTATAATTAGTAAAATAGGTCTAATTGTTGAATATTACCTTTGCTAGAGAAAATCTTATCTTAAAAGAAATTATATCGCTTTATTATAAGTTTTTTAATTGAGGTAAATTTTTTTAGCACATTCTCTTGTTTGAAAATATATTTTCTGAAGAGTAAGACATTATTAGATAAGGAAAACTAACATTTATTTAAATTAAATTACGATAATAGAGAAAAAGTAGTAGAAAAATGAATTATAAATTGAATTCAAATTATGATAATTTTATGTTTTGAGAATCTGTTTAGATTCTATGTTTAGATGGAAATTTGTCTTGTGTGCGACATTGTAAGTTGATGGCTAAAAGTTTAAACCGATGTATGAGTTCTGATTGTGGTTGAGTATTGTGAAGCTTTAACTTTTATTTGAATTGAAAATCATATGATTTATTTTATGAGATGAATTATTCAGTTTTGAATATTATTTTCTTCATAATTCTCTTGAATTGAAATTTGTCCGATAGGATTAGAGGCCATGAACATGAAAATTCAATATAAATTTCATTCAACAATGCAAATTTCACTTGGTAAAACAAAAACAATGCAAAATGACTTGAATTTACGTCAGCGTAATTTTTTTTTTCTAGTAAATTTAGATAGAATATTTTATCTAAGAAATACTTGGTGAATTCCTAAAAAAAAAATACTCGGTTTAATTGTTAAAACCTATTAAAGACTTGCGTTGTGTAATTTTTAAATTATTTATATTTTATATAAATATGCTTATAAATATTATCTTCTATGAGAGCATATGATAGTTATTGATTAAAATGATTTGTTTATGATATTATATGAAAGGTATAACTGAGTTCATGAAATAATAATAGTTAAATTATAAAAAAATTTACTAAATAAAATAGCATATTCAAAATCATTTTCTTTTAAAATTCTTCAACCGACATAAAATTCAATCCTTAATAATAGAATCTTATATCATCCTAAATTTTGCGTAAAGACAATTTCAGTTGCATGACGGAAATAAAGGAATGCTCCATATTTTTGCCACATCGCACAAATATCTAGATGCGATCGCAGTGATGAAAAGGCCATAGATTTTTCGATGCTATTTTAATTAATTACTTATTTTGATTCTGAAATTCCTTAAATACTTTTTTGTGTTAATTAGCAACTGTCACACCAATTAGTAACTATCACACTTATATTTTTTTTAATTTGAAATATATTTTTTTAAACATTGTAAATGATTAATTAGTTGCAACTATTTTCTCTACAAATATTGGATTGATCGTCGTAAGTGCGAATAAAAATAATATCGGAGAGCATTTTTAAATAATTTGTACAAATATTTATTGTCTTAAATGAAAAGAAAAATGGATAAATAAGAAACTATATAACTATTTTATTAAAATAAAAAAAAATATTCTTCATTTTTGTGTTTGCAAAATAATCTTAAAAAATATATAGAAGAACAAAGGAATTATTAATATTTTTAAGATATTAGTTAAGAACATAATAATGATTTTTTGAGTCCAGACTCTCGTGATTTTTAATGCATCCTTACTATTTTTAGTATTCAACAGAAACTTCATTTTCCGTGAAATCCTTAATTAGTCTCTTAAAAACTTTAGTTAGCTGAATCCATAGGATAAATCATTTTTTTAGGGTAATAAATTTCTTTAACTTTGTTTTTTCAATAAACATTTCTTTAACTAATGGAACCACAATTGTCTTTGCATTCTCACATTTAAAGCAACATTTTACTCCTTCAAGTTTTCCCATGCCATTTTGTCACCACAAAATTAAACATAGTGCAAATAAATGAAAATGTGTTCATAAAATGAACCTCTTTTGGAGGATCTAACATCTTATGTTCGTAGACAAAGAAGGTAATATATAATAGAATTTATAATCCAAAACTGGTAATAAAACTAAATTTTCAAAAGCCTTTTAGGTGTATTAATCACCAAGACTTATATTAGCAAATATTAAAAGTAGAAAACAATTCATCTATCCAATATATATTCACAAGTAAATTCATATTACCCATCCATTACAAAATATGAAAAAAATGAATTGAATTAGATAAATTTTATCCATTTAATTTTTATTGATGGCAAGTGATTCATCCATTAGTTTTCAAACTTCAACTTATATCCCATTAATACTTAACAAATCAAAATGAATTCAACAAATTTTTCACCATAACGTCTTTATCAAATTTTTTTTTTTTAGAAAGTTTTAAAAAATATATATTTTCAAAATTGTTTTTCAAAACTTATTCTTTTAAAATTGTTTTAAAATATATATTCTACCTTTTAAAATGATTTTTTTTATAGATGAGTTGAATAACCATCAATAAAAAGAAAATTAATGGTTGAATTCAATTTTTATCAAAAGACGGTTATGAATGAAACTTTCAATAAGTTAAAATCTATTAATAATTTTTTATCTGATTCTATATAATATAGAAAAAAAAAAGCTATCAAAATCAGTTTGTCACCCTAATAAATATGCACACTTAAATTTATTTCTGTGAAGTTATATTTCATTAAATGATTATCTAATTATGACTGTTATTTGTACAAGTCATAGTTAAGGAGAGCTATCAATGCAATATTTAGAAAGTTTTCAAAAATATAATCATTTTCCCCCCAACACAGCTTTCTTTAAATCTATTAAATCAAGACTAATCATAATCTGACTGTGGCTCTGAATATTTGACACAATTGGAATAGACCATTATACTAATGTGTTACATAACAATAAATTTTCTCTAACTATTCTTTTAATATTAAAATTAATTCATTTAAGGCATTTAAATGAAATTTAGAAGCGGTGGTACATAATGCCATCAGAATTATCTTTCACATTCATACACAAAGCAACATTTTAAGGCTTTTGGTTTACCATGTGTTTCACTAATCACAAATTTGTTTACACTTTTACAATATTTGATTAGTTAGATAATAAGAGTGAGATGGTGAGTTCATACTAAATAAAAATAAATTGAAGATAATTGATTTTGAAAAAGAAAAATTTAGATAAGATTATTTGAAGAGGTGAATTGGCATGATGAGATGTTTAAAAAGGAAAATGAGAAAAGGAAATGAAAAGAGAACAGCACCATCACATGCTATCCATCACACCCTAAACTCCTTTTACTTGCACCCCACGTGTACACTCCCCCGTTCACACTAATACCGGTTGCCGGTCAAATATACGCGTTCACTGGGCCCCACCGCTGGTCCTCTCCTGCACTAAATGCTATCGCATTCCACCGTGAGAACCAAAACCGCCACGTGTCGGTCACTCCCTAGGTGGGAAACCTCCCCCAGCCAACCTGTTTTCCAAATTCCCTACCCCATCTCAACCCAACCAAATCAAACTCCATTCACACACTCAATTTTTTATATTTTTTATTTAAACAAAATCCCTATTCATTTATTATTCTTTTTATTGTAAAATTGGACATTAATTATTTTATGATGCTTCAATTTATTCAAAAGTTTCACTCTCTTAACCTCTGTACATGCATATATACAGATCAAAAATGAAACCAAACTCCTGGTCAAAAGCTTAAAATATATGGTCTGTACTATCGTTTTAGCTTTTAAAAAACTATATTTTTGAATTAAGTAATGAAGTTGTATTAATTGTGGTAAAAGGATTGACTGAAACGTTATAGAGCAGTGGACAGTTATACCATATAATAAGCTAAAAAAGCAAAAAATAATTAATGGGGAACATTGTTTTTGAGAAATAGTTTTATGGAAAAAAGAGAGAGAAAGAGGGGGAAATGAGGAATATGTGCAAAGGTTTTTGTTGATATATAGCACCTACAATAGAGTAAAAGCAATGGAGGAGAAGAGAGAGAAAGAAGAAAACTCAAAGTCATCATCCACCATGGCAAATTCTGTGGCATTTTCCGACGAGATTCCCAACATGACCATGACCATGTCCTTCCCTTTCTCCCCTGCTTTCTCCACCATCTTTGACATCATGCCACCTCTTCCACCACCACCGCCATCTTCTTCATCTTTCAGCCACGATCCAAAAGCTTCAAACTTGGCCTTCCTCGACTTGCTGGGTATCCCTGATTATAACCCCTCCTTATTCGACTGGCCTCAGAACACCGCCGTCACGCCACCCCCACCGCCGCCACCCCCCACCCAAATCGCCCACGCGCTTCCCTCGCCGGCCAGCTCCAATGTCCCCGACGGAGGCTCCGAGGTCCTCAACACTCCGCCGTCTCCGAACTACTCCTCGATTTCCTCCTCGTCGAATGAGGCCGCCGCGGCCGCCGCCAACAAAGCAACTGGAAATGAAGATGAAGCGGAGGAGGATGAAATGATAGCAGATGCAGCGGGCAAAGGAGAAGAGCAGGATCAAGACAAGTCTAAGAATCAGTGAGTAATGATATATAGTGATGAAAACAATAATGATGATGAATGAATGAATTTCTTAATTTTGATTTGTTTTCTTAAAAACGCAATGGAATTAATTCTATTGAATGTGCTTGTGTGAGACAATAAAAAGTGATAATAAGATTTAACGAGGATAAAGTGAGTTACAGTTGCAGAGACAGAGTTTTGAGTGGTGAGAACTGATGGAGTTTGTGTGTGTATGTTCATTGAACTTAAAATGGGTTTTCTTTGTACTGTCATTTCTTTCCGATCTCATCTTCAGCTTTTGATTTCTTGTGTTTGTTTGTATCATACAAACAAACCTGAGAAAATGAAAGAAAAGAAAGATGTTGACTATTTGTTTTTGCTGAATCTTCATGCTTAGGCTGAAGCCAAAGAAGAAGCACCAAAAGAAGCCAAGAGAGCCAAGATTTGCGTTCATGACAAAGAGTGAAGTGGATCACCTCGACGATGGCTATAGGTGGCGTAAGTACGGTCAGAAAGCCGTCAAAAACAGCCCTCATCCCAGGTACACCGATAATTAGTTAATTAATTAATTAATTAATATTATAAATGTAGATTTCATTTATCAAATCTTGATTTAAGTAACATTGATTTGTTCTTCTCCTCTAGAATTATTTTGTTCTCTCTTTTATTATATATGCGGTGCTTTGGGTTGAGACTTTATAATTAAAATATTTCTTGCGGTGCACGCAAAATTAACAACAGGAGCTACTATCGTTGCACCACCGCAGCATGCGGCGTGAAGAAGCGCGTGGAGCGGTCCTCGGAGGACCCTGCAGTGGTGGTGACCACCTACGAGGGACAACACACTCACCCATGTCCTGCCACGTCACGGGCCAGCCTCGGTTTCTTGCACTCCGAACCAAATGCGTTCGGACCCACCAGTGGACTCTATATGCTGCCCCAACAGCACCAACAGTTTCGTCATGACCAAGCACAAGCACAGGCTCAAGCTCAAGTACAAATGTTATACAACTCCACCACCAGCAACTCCTCTTCATCACCACCTCTGAATGTTGTTAACTCAGCTACTTGTGTAAACAACTATCCTAATACGTCGTCGTTGGGTGGCTTCTTTCAGTGCCAAGAGAATCAGCGAGGTTTTGCGCCATCTAGGGTGGGAGATCCTCAGGATTTGTTCAATGGGCTTCTTCAGGACATGGTGCCAACACAGATGATGAGTGAAGAGAGGGGAGATCGTGTGTAGATGATGATCATGGTCACAGATATAGTCCTATTTCGTAGACCTTTTGACATTAATTAGTTCATTTTAATTTTAATTTTAATTATTTGCTTGTATATTAATTATATTAATATCTTGAGACTATGGTATATTATGCATGTAAGGTTGGTTATCTAGCTAACTGAACCTATGATGAAAAGTGAAAACCTCTATGGCCTCTTGGGGTGTTTTGTGTTTAAGAGGTTACCATAGAGAAACCTCACTTCAACTGGCTGCTGCTCATATATATGAAACATTTTGGAGGTTCTCACTTTTTGTGGTTAGATATATATTATATATGTAGAGAGAGACTTTAGATATATTCTCATTTTGCTATTCAACTTCTTCTTCTTTTTTTTATACTATATTGTATATATATATATATATATATATATATATGGCTTATTCTTTGTAACTAGATATGTATTATGAGCTATTTTTAATTGTCATTTTTTATTTATTTATTTTATTTTTTGTTTTCCTATCTTTCTCATGCTATCCGTATTATTAGCTTCTTTAGTTGTTCCTCCCTGCCATTACTATCCTTTGGTCTGAAGTGATTTTCGGGGTGGAAAACCGAACGTTCTTAGGGTTAGGGTTTTTCCTTAATTTGTTGAGTTACACGCATGTGGTGAAATGCTTTAGCGAGCTGCATCTTTTCCCACTCAGATACTTATGGCAGAGACTTTATGTGAGAAAGGGAAAGCCAAGAATGTAAGCTCATAAGCAATGGAGCAGGGAACTCCACCTATGATGAGGGAAATTTAAGAAAGAAAGATGAAAACTATGTATCAGAGAGTGTTATGATAGCCCTATGACTTGACACAATGCATGAGATGAGGTATGGAAAAAGTTGCAACATTATTACTGGAGTAGTACCCTTTAGCCTTTTGTATGATGGCTTTTCTCATCATCTTCCCCTATAAGCTATATACAAAGATGGGCTTCAGCCATTCAATGATGATGTGTGTTTCCTGGGAGGGAAATAGCTAGAGCATGGATTGTTTCTTGTTGGTAGCAAAAGATGGATGATGTGAGATATTGGTGTGGAGAAAAGCATTATATATACATTATATATATATATATATATATATATATATATATATATATATATATATATATATATAT
>Ga0099824_1005564_pt1 | contig 17689 bp, 7 predicted proteins | sample SiratrowhiteBW_FD_76837 | JGI IMG/M metagenome (GOLD analysis project Ga0099824, IMG submission 76837) | Root nodule microbial communities of legume samples collected from California, USA - Siratro white BW | ecosystem: Host-associated > Plants > Roots > Nodule | place: USA: California... | reverse complement strand
ATTTTTTAGAAAAATGTTCCATGATTTTCCAAAAATCTTTTACAAAATTTCTAATTCAAAAAATAAAAAAAAAAAAAAAATTTAAAAAATTTTTAAAAAAAAAAAAAAAAAAAAAAAAAAAAAACTCCAAACAAATTAGGTTCCTTCCATTAGCATAACCCAATGCAGGCCAAAGGTAATTAAGCTAACAATAACAGCAAAATGGAAAGTCTCTAAGCTAAAAGAACGAAACGATCAGCAACAAGTAACAAGAAAATGACGAAAGAAAGGGCACATCGCGGTGAAGTTACAGAGAAGAGCAAAGATTGAAAGGGAAAGATGAGAGAGAAAGAATGGAATGTAGAGAGAGAGAGAGAGGAATGAGAAAGAAGCAGATCTCGGGAACGTGAAGATGAAGAGAAGATGGCGAGCGAGAAGAATACGTACCGCGCGAAGCTTAGGGTTATGTCGCTTCAGATCTGAAACAGAATGCGAACGAGTGAAGTGAGTGAGTTCGTGAAAGAGTGTGTGTGAGAGAGAGAGAGAAAGAGAATGAGGTTTTGTTGTGTAGCGTGTGCATATAATACTAAGATTAGAGAGTGGAAGATGAGATTAGAAGAGAAGATGAAAAACAAAAGACAGAGTTCAGTGTAGGAAAACAAAATGGGCCCACACAACACAAACACTATCTATCTCTTCTCGCTTCTCTCACAACTCCTTTTCTTTCTACCCCCAACTTTCCCTATTATTTACCATTATGACACTCTTCAATTTTTGTCCAATTTAACTGTGCACCAAAACTTTGACTTTGACTCTATCTTTGTCTCTTTTCACGTGTTTGGTGATACTAATCATAATTGTTCTTAATAATACCATTACATAAAACGTGATTTGAACTTTTTAAGTAATAATTTGAATTTTCTTGTTAGTTGCAGCATATTTAAGAAAGTTAATGTAAAAATGGTTGATAAGGAGCATAAACTCCTAAGAATTAAATTCGTTCCCTGAAAATGAAACAGTCTTACTGTCTCACCAATCATCAACTATGAGCATTTACTCATCCAAGACTTTCAACTCAAGTAAAACAGGGTTTTATGTTATCGAAAAATTAAATACAAATAAATATGTTTCACATATAGAAAATATAAAATGCATTTCATACTTGCAATACATATAAAAAATTATATTATAAAAATTTTAACCATTTTTCAGAGGCCACTACCGTGATAAAAGTGAAGAGCAGGGGCAATTGCTATTAACAAGTTCACCTTTTTATGGAAAAAATGTGAATAATTATTAAACAGAAAAAAATAATATGGGGAAAAAGCAGATGTGAAAACCTCAGAGATGGGCAAAGGGAAAGGTCGCAGTCAGGGATAGGGTGTCATCACGAATCCAGCAAGTCTCTGTCCATTTTCATGTGCTTCTTCTCTTCATTTACTGCGTAATATTATCAACTACATTTTCATTTCATCATCACTTTCCTTCTATTCTCATTCTACGTAACCATCCATTATTAGAATAATTATAATTATATCATCAAGGACTATGCCCTACGTTTTTTTCTTTATTTCTTCTCATATATTATGTTCCTATCATTGCATGTAGTGCATGTGGCAGCAAAACTACACTAAAAAATTGATTAAGCATTAATCGTGTATTAAGAAATTTGATTATGAGCCTATTTAACAATACTTCATGTTAGAAAGTGTCACGTCACATCTATTTACAACCGCACTGTTGGTTTGGAACACTCTACGACTATTAAGGTTTCAAACAATCTTAATTAATATGCTAACTACTGAAAAATCAATTGTAAAATCATCAAACTAATAAAATATAAAAAAATAAGGCAATGTTTCATTACTGGTTAGAAAAAAGTAGGGCTAATAAATTAGTCAATAACTTCTGAATGTGTGTTGGTCGGTTAGCCAATAACTTAAATATGAACCAAAAAAGATATAAAAGTTGTGTCACTCTTTAAGGTCTCACGGGGATCCCTCCGTATTAAGGATTTTATTTTATAAAGAACTCTTTCCATTCCTCCTTTTAATTTTAAAAAAATGTTTTTTTGTTTTTTACTTGTTTTTAGATTAGATCGATATTTTTCGAAATTTTTTACCACATTATTGTTAATCTAGTGTAATGTACTAAAGTGACTGAAATACTAATTTAGTGAATTTGAATTTTAAATGATTTAAACTAAATTCATGTTCAACGCCAATTCATTACTCAAACAAACTATCATAGCTTGTTTTTATGAAAACTCGTACTTTGTTTGAATAAGGGTTTTGACTAATGGGTGACTGATAAGACAAATTGATAATTAATTGATGCCCTTATTATTTAAAACAAAATAAGCAGGCCAACATATTTAAAAAAAAAAAATCATGATTTAGTCATCGTGCGTAATTTTGTGGATTTATTTGAAAAAACATTGAAGCCCGATTTTGAAAATATAGGGATTTAATAACAAATTATTTATAAGTTGAGAGATCTAATTACAATTTTTAGTGTATAGAGACTTATATAAACAAATCAAATAAGTATGAATTCTGTTGGTTAAGTTGACTTATTTTTAATTAAGAAGGTTAGATTTCCTTATAAATCATTCACCTAACACTTTTTATTTTACATTTTAAAATTCAATTTTGAAAAACCAGATTTAAATCTATGCATTATTAAACTCGGGAAAAAAAATTAACATATCAATATGGTCATATATATTTGATCGATACAAAATTACTTTTAGATTCATAAAAACTTATAAGATCTGATATTCAACAATTATCTAATATTTATTACTCAATAAAAATAACATGAAAGTTAATATTTTTCCTGTATAGGCTGTAAATTTATAAATTTTGTTGATGAATATTAACTTTTTATACGAACTCTAGCACCTTGGTAGTATGAATATAGTTTGAGCTGATGAATAAATGTATTTAAAATGATGATAGTTCAATTTTGTAGTTCAAATTGTATATGTATACTCTTGAAAACGTATTTTTGAAATGATAAAACTTAGATGTGAAATTATACATGTGTTAGTGTTAGCCTCTTTGTTTCTAACTATAGAAATACGAGGAGCGGGGAAAGGGGCATAAAGTACGACAAATAAAATAAATAAACACAAAATTAAGACGATGTTTTTTTTTTTTTTTCATCTTTTTCTTTAATTATGAGAACAAAATTTCAGTTTTAATCGATTATCTTCAAATACATGATTATGTGTAAATTATAATCGATTATATATTTGAATTTAATCGATTATACTTAAATGAACATAATAAAATAAATAATTAAATATTTATAAATATATTATTATAATAAAATAATAATTGAAGTAAAAAAATTAAAATACTTAATAAAATAAGTTTAATATTTTGTTAATATATACATTTTATATCAAAATATTTAAATTTGATAATTTGTTTAATATATTTGTATTATTGAGTATAATTTTTTAGTCAATAATCTTGTATTTTATTTTAAATTTGATTTTAACTTAAATTTATATTTATGAAAATTTATTTTTACATTGATTTATTTTTAAAAAATATTTTACAAATTGTTTTCTAAATATATTAATATGCATCTAAAATTATTTTATGACATTAATTAAATCTATTACAATTTTTTTTCATCCAAACAACCTTATTTTTTACTCTATTTCTTCTTTTTCTTTTTACCTTTTCTGACCTCCATTTAATCCAAAGTTTGAAAATATGTTAAGTATTTATGTATATGTCAATGTTTGAAAATTTGTTAGATATTTATGTATATCATGCAACTTTTTTAGTTTTTAGATGTTACTATGACATAGAGTTGATGAAGGTTAAATGTAATTAAATTAAATTGTGTAAGATGTGTTATAAATTTTATTATCACATTAATTATGTATTTCGTGTCTTTATTACAGTGCCGTTTCTAATGACTTAATTATTCCTTGCAGTGACAATTTCTATTGCGGTTTCATTAATAAGTTTGTTAGTAAATTTATTAGTAAATTTATGGCTAAATTATCTGTCAGTAAATTTTGTGAATAATTATTGATAAATTTAAAGTAAATCATTGCTAAATTATTTGTTAATGGAATTTGTCAATAATAATATTTTATTGATAAATACTTATCTATTAGTAGTTATCCATCGATAAATTTGAAAACTTTTTTAATGAATTTGATATAGTTGATTGAAATTATTTTTAGTTACAAGTTTAAAATGTTTAGAAATTCAGCTTTTATTAAAAAAAATTGCATATTACGTTGATTATGACCAAAATCAATGTAATATATACTCTTGCAAATGAAAAATGATACATTACATTGTTTTTATCAAACAACTAATATATATTTTTTTTCAATTCGAATAATGTATATTACATCAATTATTTTAAGTAATCGATATAATAACTGATATAATATGTTATTGAACAACCTTTTTCACAATATTTACATGTTAAAAATCATATCAATTAAATCATGCGTGTTGTAGTAACACTCATTTTTGCTTCGATTTCACATTTACATGAAACAACAAATGATTTAAATACTTGATTAAACACTCTTAAATAATTAATATAAAATATTCTTTTCTAGTACTATAGGTCAGGTAATGTATGTTATATATTTAAAGAAATCTGTCTATTAACCTCAAAGAAGGATAAGAGACTAAAAAATATAGATATTTAGATTTGTTGCGTGAGTTATTAATCTAGAAAGTATGGTATACATGGTCAATGAAAATGAGTTGTTAATATTAAAGTTTGTGTTGAAAAATCGTGTAAATCTAGGATAACTTTTAAATAAGTTTTTTTTTAAGTATTATTTTACGTTCTCAAACCCAGTAAAACTGTGTTTATATCTAGAAAAAATATACACAAATGTATTTTAGAACTAAAAGAGGAGACAAAGGGTAAAATATTTCACATAATTTTGTAGGAGTTTAAGTACATACCAACCACATAATACCAAAGAGAATTAAAAGCTAAAGGGACCATGACACTTTTAGTTTTTTTGTACTTATCTTCTTTTCTTTAGATTGCACTACATCATGCTTGCTTCAGATTTTTTCCGAAACACGTTATGCCGTGTCAGAAAATGGAGGTTGAAGAAGGCAACAATGGAAGACACATGTGGGTTGGCCCATCCCACATGTGACCTACGCAGGGAATATATATAATGCATCTACAACAATCTAAGATTTTGCATCCCAAAGCACAATTTCTAGGGCACTCACATGCGTTTGTATCATCAATTATTATTTCCCAATTTTCCACCAAAAGGACCATCTTATAGCTCCCATATTAAACAATTTGGTTTAATTATAATGCCATCATCACGTAATTGATTGTGTTTTATTGGCACAAATCTTTGTAAGTTGTTCTCTCTCGTATTGTACCTACTCCCACTTGTCGCATCATAGATATGCTTACTTCCTTAAGGATTATATATATTTTCATGGTGGACCACCAGTCTTAGGTTTGCCACCCCCAGGAATGGAATTAATGTTGGTACTAATTATACATAGTCCAATTTGTTCAAATTAAGAATTTGTTCACATTAAGATCTTTGCTCTCGTGGTATTTTTTAAGATTTCATTACAAATTTACTTTAAGATCTTATTACAATTTTACTATGATACAAGTCTTATAAAATATTCGTTTTAAGAGAATAGAGATATATTTAAGATAAAAAATATTTATTTATTTTTATAACCAATATATTATTTAAGACGTTGTATTGGAAGGATCTTATATAAATTTTATACTTATGATCCTAAATAATCTTTACGATGAATATGTTTAAAAGAACACTTTATTAGTTGCAAACATTTGATTTAATTATAGATACAACCAATCAATTTTTTCACTCTTACTCTAACTTTTAAGGCACGGAGTCGGTAACATTTATTAATAAGGTCTATTGATTAAAAATAAGATTTATTAATAATTTATAAATGATGTAAATCTCATCTCAGTTTTGCGAATTAAATTAAGTTTATAATCTATTTTAAAAATAATATTAGAAGCTATTCTAAAATTATTGAACCTATCAAACCACATTTAAGTTTAAATATATAGTCTCACCTATGATTAGTCTTAAATATATGGTAATAATAAATTATAATTTGTTTTAATTTTAATTCCATGAAAGTAGTTGATTATTTTTCCTATGTTAAACATAGGTTGTTTATCCTTTTTCACATTTTATTACATTGGTAATAATTAATAGAGTTATATCATAGAGTTTTTTTTTTCTTATATTTATCAGTGTTCTAGTATAATATAAAGTAACCCTGGAATAATTAGTGGTCAATATGGACCATTACGTAACTCTCGTACTTTGTTCTCTCTCCTACTATGTCTAGTCCTGATACGCTTTCTGTTATTATCGTTTCCCTGAAACACAGCAAATCCACATCTAACACCATCATCTCAATCCTCATCGTCAATTTTTCCAAATTTCTGGGTTCACCCTTTTCTCATTTTCTACCTCTTCAATCCAAGTTTGTACTCCCAATTTTCACCTCCATTTTCCTTTTTCTTGTATAATTTCCATTATTTTATTGTTTAAGTTGTTATCCCATTTGTGTGTGACAATCAATGATCTATTTTTATGTAACTTTTAGTTACATGTTACCCCACATGCTTATGTTGTTCCAAAACATCTTGAATTAACGCTCACTCTACTAGGTAACATTGTTAAATTCGGTTGACGGACACATAAAAACATCAAGATCATATTGTACCTAGTGTCAACTAATTTCATTGCTCATTAATTACTATTAATCACAATGATTCTGTTTGCACTTTTTTTCGACCATCTCTTTTGCTGTGGATTGAACTGTGCAAATTATGTATATTAGTATAATTGCTGAATTCAGAGGAATCTTCAAGCTTTTGATACATTTCTAGGATTCCTATTAGGATTTTTACAACTTTTTGCCATCCAATGTCTCAGGGGGGGTCTCTGTGCATGATACCACTCCAAAAGTATTTGAACAATCACTTGGCCAATGAGAGATATACAAATGGATCATAACTGTAATTCGCCAAGAACGCCTCGGCTAAGGAGACGCTCAAATGAGGTTGGTGTAGTGAATTGACATGTCTGCTTGTGATTGAGGAAAATTTTATTTCAAATTTTCAAGTTTTAATGCGAAGTTATGCTGCTGAGAGACCTGTTATCTAGATTCTGTCAATTCAGAAAACACTATTGCTACACAGAATTATCAATTTAGAGAACATTTGATTCATGTAGTTGATGAAATAATTATTGAATATGAACCTTTTTCCCCCTAACTTGTGCATAAATATGTATAAGAATGAATGTAATTATTGAATATGGACTTCCATTTAGCTTAAGTATAAATTAGAATTTCATTTTTGGAGAATTTGAAACTTATGCTAGCTTTTTTGGTGCTAGATTCCTGCAGAGATAAACAAATCAAATGGAAACTTTTTACTGGTGGATGATAAATATAAATACAGATCAATGTGGATTCGTGCATACTCATCTCTGTGGATGTTAGCTAGTGTCTCACTAATCATTTACTTAGGTCATCTTTACATCTGGGCCATGGTTGTTGTTATCCAAATATTTATGGCCAGTGAGCTCTTCAATCTACTTACAAGAGCAACTCAAGATAAACGTCTCCCTAAGTTTAAGTTCTTGAACTGGTAAGCATGCGTGCTGTTGTAATTTCTAAATGATAATTGTGTGTATCAGAAATGCTTCATATATAGTGTTTTCCAAAGATAAGATTCCGAATGCAATGTCCAGGCACTTTTTCTTCACAGCAATGCTTTTCGTATATGGCCGTATTCTCAGTCAACAGCTTGTGAATACAGTGACCTCAGACAAATTCATGTATAGGCTTGTGAGCAATCTGATCAAGTATCAGATGGTTATATGTTACTTCTTATATATTGCAGGTTAGTTCTTCCAAATTTATTCATAGGAAGTTGATGTATGATTATCCTATCTCAATTATTCTCAACCAAATTTTGGTAAGAGAGGACACAGATAATTATATATATCTTCAAGCAAGATACCTATAGGTGCTGTCTTTATTTGTCATATTTCTTATAAATCTAAATCAATTCTTTTGAGTAACTTAATTTTGCTATCTGATATATTCCTTTGCAGGTTCAATAGTTTTGTTGCCCTGTAATATAAAATAATTCTTTCATTCCTGTATGGTATGTTCATTTCATCTGTGGTTTCAGGTTTTGTATGGTTTATTCTGTCATTGAAGAAGAGATATTACAAGTATCAGTTTGGCCAGTATGCATGGACACATATGATACTCATTGTTGTGTTTACCCAGTCTGCGTTCACTGTAGCCAACATATTTGAAGGGATATTCTGGTAACATGACTTCTGCTGAATTACTTGATGATGTAATCTACATTTTCTCATTCCTTCTTTTAGTTTATTATTTCCTATTTAATGTGACTTTAGCTTACTTAAAACATCTTTACAAATATGATTATACGCTTCATTTATATTTGATGACAAAATTGTTGACCACAGTTACTTACAGAAAAGGATACATTAAATCAATAAACAAGACAAAATTTCTAGCAGTTTCATTTAATAAAATGCATCCTGTTTTTTCCTGGTAGCTTTCTTTATTCTTGTTTTTACTCAATATACTGCATGGTTGTGGCAATTATATTTGAAAAAAGGCATTAACGTTATGACCTTGAGTAAGAGGATAATCAGATTTAAAGATGTTTCTATTAAATTTGTGATTTGATTTAAGATTTTCAATACGAAGGAAAAGGGTGAAAGGAACACAAATAACAGGACTGTATATGAACATGCATCATGATTCATGGAAGTTATATTATATCATGTCTATATTTTTTTGCTCCTAAAGAGTTTCCCTTTTCTCCAAAAGCGCCATCCATGCTTTTTCTTCATTCAATAGAAACTCAAAAGATTCTAATATAAGTAGCTCCTTTGGTATTGCTAATAACAACTGTTTTTCAAACTTCAATTTTTTTTTTTTTTAAATCTAACTTGTTAAATTATTATGAAAGGTTTCTGTTCCCTGCATCCCTAATTGCTATGAATGACGTTGGCGCATATTTCTTCGGTTTCTATTTTGGGAGAACACCTCTGATCAAGCTTTCTCCAAAGAAAACATGGGAAGGTTTCATTGGAGCTTCTGTTGCCACTATGATTGCTGCGTTTACAGTAAGCATCAGTTAGTAACATCTTGCTTTTCTTTTGTTCATGCCTTTTTTTCCATAACAACCATCCCAGAAAACTTTCAAAATTCACATTTTATTTATAACTGTACTCTACTAGATCATGTGTTTGATTTAATGATATTTTCAGTGTAATTGATTTACATGATGATGTCACCTGTGTTTATGCAGTTTGCATATTTCTTGGGTCGCTTCCAGTGGCTAACATGTCCAAGGAAGGTAACAATTTTGATTAGTGCAATCATCTTGGAGGAAATATCTGTGTTGTTCCTAATGATGGTGAAATAAATTCAGGATTTATCAACTGGTTGGCTTAAGTGTGACCCTGACCCAATTTTTAAGCCAGAGTACATTCCATTGCCTGCACTGATTTCTCATTCGGTAAGACTTCTTCTTCAGATTTAGCTGTTGCTCAAAATTTAACATTGACATGCATGTAGTGAGGTCGGTTTGGATATTGTGGAGGTGAAAGCTTAATGATATTAATGTGTAGTAAATATAATAAACTTACCATGTATCTTTTTTATTATTAGGATAGATTTGTTTTGCATGAGAAATAATCAAGCCATATGAATATAACTACACAAATCACTTTGTCCTAGATACAAAGCTGTAGTAATAGGTTCTCATACATTAGAATAAATAAGATTAGAAGGTTCAGAACTTTCATTTTTGCCGAGAAAATTGTTGCATGATGACAAATATCACGTTTGAAAACAAACTATTTCGAAAAGATCAAACCCACCTAAATTTAAAAGATAAATAATTTGAAAGATAAAAAGGATCGAAATCAGCCTTAAAATAAAATAAAGAATAAAAAATATAATTTGGCCAATTCAGTGTTGCTCTTCATAAAGAGTTTAAAGACTGAGCTTTTCATTTTGCAACATTTTGTAGCTTCCTTGGAAAGAGATAGCAGTTTTGCCAGTACAGTGGCATGCCTTGTGGATGGGACTATTTGCGTCAATCATAGCGCCATTTGGAGGTTTTTTTGCCAGTGGTTTCAAAAGAGCTTTTAAAATCAAAGTCTGTTCTTGCTCTTTATCCTAGATATTTATTTTGTTTGAAACTCCCAAACATAGTAACGACATTGATATCTTTCATTGATTACAGGACTTTGGTGACAGTATACCAGGACATGGTGGATTTACAGACAGAATGGACTGCCAGGTTTGTTCTGAGATTGATAATTGTATATAATAATAATAATCCTTAGCATATATCTTAATAGGCTATTACTTAATTCAGGATAGTTCTCAGTTTTTTTTTATAGTATTGTAGTGAGTAACTGCTATGATTGTTAAGTTCATGCTTTAAGTTGGGAGTATTTTCTTATGTTTTATTTCTACCCTTTTGTTATGGATGAGCTAGGATATTCCATAAAGTTGACTTTTCAAAGTGCAATTAATTCATTGCTAGAAAAATTATGTGGTTTTCATATATACCTGGTTGTAATGCTTAGCACTTGACCATTTAAAGCACTTTCAATTTTACCATAAATTATGTACTACTTTCTATGACATGCAATAAAGTAAAGTACACAAATATCTCGGCAGTTGTTGTGAATGTTGTGTTTTATACTGCTTTATGCATCCTTTTCAGATGGTAATGGCTGTTTTTGTCTACATTTACCATCAATCATTTGTTGTCGGCCAAGACTATTCAGTAGAAATGCTTTTGGACCAGGTGTGTCTCTAGTTTAAGCATTTCATTGGTTAATTTTCAATCATGTGAAGATTATAGAATGCTGTTTCATTTCCGTTCCAATGATGCACACATCTAAGTCAAAAACAGATTACATTTGGCTATGACTATTGCCTATAATCGTAAGTTGTAAAATCATATGCTATGTTTTATCTATGTAGATAATGAGGAACCTTGGTTCAGAGGAGCAGCTAGCCCTCTACGCAAAACTTGGGCAGATATTGCAAGAAAGGCGTTTATGACAAGTTCACTATACACCTAATAAAAGCATTCTTCAATTGGTGTTATATCTGTAGTTGAAGACCCTGTTGGAAGAAGCTGTGTAGATTAGTAAACAATTTTTTTAGACTTTTTTGTTAACTGCCAAACTATATTAAGTACAGAGTGTAGCGATCCTTGCATGTGACAATACATTCCTTCTTTTCCCTTTAGGGCTTAACATTCACATTTAAATTGGATTTTTAATGAGAAGTATACTGGCGTTTTTCAATACTGTTTTTTGTTAGTGCTATCTATTATTAATTTATTGTAAAAGTCTCAATTTACAAACTTGTAATACATGTTTCTATTCTGAATAATCTTTCTTCAAAATTCAATCAAGAATAGTTTTTTTCTCATAACTTACATCCGCTGAAACAAAATTCTTTCAAATGAACCTGCAATTTCATTTTTCTGATTTGTTTTGGCTGGTGCTCATCTCTCATCTAGTTATATATTGAATCTCTGCATGTTCTCTCAACCATTCAAGCACTTTAGCTCCTTCAAGTATTTCTTGAACCTTCAGGAAAGTTCAAAGGATCATATCAATCAATCTGTTAAATTAGTTTGGCACAAAGCACACTTTTTTATCTTCTGAAAATGCAACCTATCCTACAATTGTCTGGCCACTGTATATAATTTGGTTAATGAAAATGGTATGCACTATGAAATGCTATCCCTACATGGAACATTTGAAAACGGTTCAAGATATTTGTGTATATATATGAAACGACGAAGCAGCCAGTACAATAAAAAACAGTAAACAAACACGGAAGTATGGTGCAAACCTGATCCTTCACCCGTTCCTCATCATATTCTTGATTTTGACGTTTGAATTCAGCAATGGAATTCTCAACCTCTTTGACGAGGTCCTCGGTAGCAAACTACAAAATATACAAATGCACAAATCGTTTTTATAAGAAAAAGTGACAGATATACTAGACAGCTTAATTATAAAACAACTGATATGCAAAGCAAATGTTTTTTCTCAATCACATAGAATTGGTACACTCGTTCCATCTTTTGTTTGACAAGGGGAAATAATTTGTTGTCAGCATGATCTGAGCAAATATGTATAATGGACACATCTTTATCAAACATGGTACCTGCAGATTTTCACGCCTATATATATCACCCACTGCCAGATTCTGTTTTATCAAACTTGTTATATTTTCCTTCTGATGCTCAAGATATTGGTTCACAGCCTTTGGACTTGAGAGAGATGCCAGCTGTTCTTCACTTAGTTTCATTTTTGCCTGAGAGAGATAAGAGTTTTTTTTTTTTTTTTTTTTTTAAATTGTGAATAAGAATGTAAAATTTTTTAAATGCCTGAGTGGCCTGAAAATGATGCATCTTGCAATCAATACCTGTATTTCTAATAGGTTGGCTCCATAAAGCTGCCTACCTTGTTCCTCAAACAAGGATTGAGGTATATCAACTTCTACCATCTGAAAATGACAAGATGCACAGATCTTTTATCAACTTGTTGATAATGGTTTAGCTAAATTTAATACAGTCCTAAGCTGTCCTAATTGCAGTATCAAAGGTGGTGTTTAATCCCACATCAACTAGAAAGACAATTTCAATAGAGCTAATAAAAGCTTGAATTTCACTTTACAACCCAATTTTATGAGACTGAGTTGAACTTTTTAACCCAAATTCTAAAATGGATATATGTCTAAAAAAAATGATATTGATAATTACTCTAGTATATTCATGTTAGATGCAAGAGTGCTTCATTATGCACACATACAGAAAACACGGTGCAAGGTACATGCTAATAACCTAGTAGATAAGACAGAATCAATCTAATGTAATATTACCTTAGAAATCCGATCTAAGATAGCATTATCAGTTGCTTGTTCTCTAGCTGTTTGCTCCACCTCTAGGCATCTCTGTAACAAGATGTCTTTGACCTGACAATTCATGTTAGAGAACTTTACTCTGAATTCAACTCAACATAATTCCTCAGTTTAGTTAACAATCATAGCAAGGGTAAAAAGGTCACCTGCTCCACTGTGCTGCATCCAGGGAGAAGCTTATCAGCAATAGAATCATCCAGTTCTGGCAAATCTCTGTAAAAAAGTTCTTTGCATTCAACCTGTTATGAATGAAAGAGACTTTTAATAAACATGATCAGTATACGCAGCCAAAGGCGTTTTTAAGCAAGCTACAAGCAAATATGAGATACCAAATATGCACTTGTACATGATACAAATGTGTGTACCCATGAAAATGGGTTGAGCACTGTGTACAATATTTAGGAAAAGTTTGAATCCCTTTGAGAGGAAGTATAGTTGAATTTGGCAGAGGGATAAACAAACCCTCAAATGGAAAGCAACAAATAAGTAAAACTGCATTTAGCCAAAATGCCTCAATATGGTGCAATAATTACACAAGTTGAGCAATAAAGGTAAAACTACATTTCTTGATTTCATCCTCATTCTAGGAGGTAAATGCAAAGACAGAATATGGTACTCACAATCAGCTAGAGATGAAAAAGAGCCATAAAGTATGAGACATATATGGCCAAAAAGTACTTTTTATGAAGAATTTGGTATCTGGAGGACCAAAAGAAAAAAAATAAAATAAATACATGCCAGTTTATGTCCCTAAAACTTTTTTATTCAGCACTAGAAACTTACATTAAACTGAGCATGAACACCACGAAGATTTTCTTGCTTCCATGTTTCAGGAAATACAAGCGGAAAAGATTTTGATTCACCACGTTTAATTCCAATTATTGAATCAAGGAAACCTGGTAAAACCTTGTCCCCGTCTTCTGTATCAAAATTAAAACCTGCATAACCAATATAAGTTTAGAGGAAAAGTATACATGATCTATTACAAAAAGCAAAGACTTCTATCACTTATCAGTTTGTTATCGTCCTTCAAGCACAATACCAGACCTTTAGTTTCAGCAGAAGGAATATTTTTAACATTTGATTCATCTTGATCAATGGTTGTTGCTGAGATGTCAAGGACCACAACATCACCAACCTGTGAACAGCAAAAGAAATATTTTGTAGCAGCCAGATAGTTTTGGTTAGACTAGTCAATATCAATTAATAAAAATATTAATTTTTAAGATATCAGTAAAGATAAAAAATTAGCATGAAAATAATCAGTTAACATCTTTTATCGTATCAATCGTGACTAAATATAAAACACGCATGAGGAAATCTCTATAATTTGTTAATAAACTTAGAAGTTTTATGAATAAAATGATTCATACAAGTTCCAAATAAATAGCATTTCTAGTAAATAATCATTTTAAGAACAAAAATAAATAGTAGCAGACTGGAATAAATTAAATTTAGTCACCTGTAACCCTCTGTCAGCAACTACTTTCAGTGCACCAATGGACTTGTAACGCCTTCTAAATTCTTGTTCTGCTGTTATTTTAGCATCTATATCGCTATCTATCTCAACAACAATCTTTAAATTTTTGTATGCATTATTATCAGGAATCCATTTGATTTCCGGTGCAACATCAACAATGACATCATATCTGTGAAAGTGAAAGCAGTGAGAATATTTAATATAATTGCATGTGGAAGTCATTGGCTGACAACATTAGCATTCTAGAAGATAATCTTCCTTTTCTCTATATTGTGACAGAAGATAGTTTTAGTATTACAGATGCAGCAAAGGTAAAGGAAAATAACAAGTATAATGGTAAATAGATTTCAAAAAGTTTAACCTATAGGTTACCTAAGAGACCCGAGAGAAGAATATGTCTCCTCCATTTCAGAAAACTTGGTAGCTATACGTACTGAGTCCTGCAAAGCCCTCCCAGTAACCTATAAACAAAATTAATTATCAAATGCTTAAGGGTAAGATCAGAATAATACTTTATCTAATGATCTACTTTATTCAGTAATATCATCGAACAAAAAGATCAGCAAACTACAAAGAAACTTTTTAATCTGTTTATCAGTACCAAGTCCTCAGACCAAAGGCAATTTTGTTGGCAGAGTTTAAATAAATGTGCTATTAGATAGCACTATTAAATAAACTGGGTAATGAGGAAAGGTCAATGGTCAGTTTGAGCTTGTGCAATGTGCATGAACTAATAAGCTTGTCTTTCAAGAATGAAGATTTCAGTAATGTTTGTGATGGATGTGACTGCTCTGTAGTTATGAAACAAAATTGGTAATTAATAACAGATATAATAGTAAGTAAAACACAATGAATCCAAAATAGTCTAATAGACTAATATGAAGAGAACAAGTATGGATGTAAAACATAAGAAAATAAAAAACTATATCACAACATACCGATGTCATAGCATGTGAAAGTGTCCTTCTTAATATAGATTCAATAGTAGCCTTCTGGACATTTTGTCTCCCAACATAACTAATAAGAATGTTTTCTGGAACTTTCTTTCCAGGACGAAATCCAGGGACCTGTATGTAAAACCATGCTAAATTAGCTCATAAGATAACATGTGGTCCTTTGAAACTTGGATCATGACAATCTCAGGCAGACTACTTATAATATATGATGATGCAGTAAATTATTATATGATAGGACAGAGCCCATGGCTTAAGATTGTGAAGTTTAGTAACCATAAATTTTCAATGAAAAACAACAGAGACAGTAGAGATTATAGTAATAGTTTCAAATATAGAAATTAGAACTTATAAACTGAAAATCCCCTTTGACACAAAAATAAAGAGCAGTGTTCTTGCAGACTACAATAATTTGCTGTGTATATCTTCTTTGAGCCAGAATATGATAATAACATTGTATTGAATAATTATACAAAGCATAAGTAACCCAATATCACCTTTGCTTGCTTCATAAACTCTGCTATGACCCTTTTGTAACAATCCTCACATACCAATGGTGGCACCTCCACATGCAATCTAACCTGCAAAGGGAAAGAGATACAGAAGTAAATGTTTAGTGATATGAATCTATATTAAGTCTTTCATTTGCAATTGATTTATGATGTTTGCATAAATTCAGAATTAAATCTACACCCTCTCCTCTTTATGTAACAAAAAAATGGTCATGTTTAAGAGAAAAATACACAATTTCTTTTTTATCAAATAATTTGTTGAGACCTATTAATTGTATTTTAATGTTGTCATTAAACAACTCCATAGGATCCAAATTCACTTTCACTTGCACACTGCCATTGAATAAACACTGTAGTTTGACTACATTTTTTAAAGTAAATTATATATATATATATTTGTATACACACACACATTAGACATCTCACATATCCCTGGTAAATACAGAATACATAAACTTAAATGGAAAAACAGAAAATAAACCAATAACACCTTAATTTTATCTTTCTTCCAAAGAGTCCTAATTATGCTTACACCTTACACAGATTTCACAATTACTATTACCCATTATAAATTATATATCAAATGACAAATTCTGACTTTTTGAATTGAACATTTAAGCAATATCCAAATAAAGCTTATAATAAAACTTAGGAACGTGGCCGTGAGAAATCTACCCACTTTAAAGAATGCAACATAAGAATGGAAAAAAATGGATATAAGAGAAGATCATACACTGGAATTGAGTTGCTCTGTTTCTGTGACCTTCAGTTCTGCCGGAAGACGGTCTTGTTCTGTGCCAACTGCAACTGAGGAAGAGGAAGAAGCAGCTAAGACTGTGAAGGGGGAAGAAAAAGTAGTGCGAGGAGAGTCAAAGGGTCCAAAGAGATGAATATGAGGCGAAAAGGAAGACAATTTAAGGGAATTGAATTTGAAGAAAGTAGCTTTGGCATTAGCACGAAGAAGACGAGTGTTTGAAGAGATAAAAGAGGTGGAAAGAAGAGAACTTGTGAAGGTTCGAGTGCAGAGTTCCATGGTTTCTCTTCTCAGACAGACACAGACACTGTTGTTTAGATAAAATAAAGATAATGTCGGTTTAATATTTATATTTTATTTCTATATTTATTTCATCAAAACAAAGTATAACAATTTCAGTGTGATTCTGCTGTACAATTTACATTATAGTATGTATCAAATAACCAGGTGAAAGTAAAATTTGTGTGCATTGTGTTACACTGTTTAACCTAATAAATTAGTGTACTGTTGTTTGTTACTACATGGAGGAGGCATCATGAAATATAAGATTGATAAGTTGATTAGTCTGTTTTTGGTTAATTTAAAAAGAAAATAGAACTACTAAATTAAAAACTATAATCTAGGATATATAATTAATAATGATACATATATTTAGACAATTGTAGCCATAGATGAAAGAAATGAAAAGTAAGAAGTATTAGAATATGCATGACTCCAATATTAGTATAAGAACATGGTTTGTAGAATATGAATGTTTTGAAAATTAGTTGTAGTAGTTGTAAGGTTTAGAAAAAGATGGTTATTGGGCATTCAGGCTAGTGTTTTAAAGTGGAAGATTTAAGAAAAATTGATCTAGGATGTAATGGGTTGGAGTACTCAAAATACTCAATAAAAACCTTTTTTATAAAAAAACTTTCATTCAATATAATTACACTAATACGAACCTTTGTTCATCCAAAATATAT
>Ga0099824_1005562_pt1 | contig 17692 bp, 8 predicted proteins | sample SiratrowhiteBW_FD_76837 | JGI IMG/M metagenome (GOLD analysis project Ga0099824, IMG submission 76837) | Root nodule microbial communities of legume samples collected from California, USA - Siratro white BW | ecosystem: Host-associated > Plants > Roots > Nodule | place: USA: California... | reverse complement strand
GGATCATTATGAGGTCAATGAATTTGGAATAAAGTATGAAAGTTTGTGATTGAATGTTAAACTTAGTTGTATTCGACTTGAGAATTGATATTTGAATTTGTAAATCTAATCACTTCAATTCTTTTCACTCCTATAAGCTAAAAACATTATTTTGCTAGCTTACCCTTGCTTGTCTTATTGTGTTGTGAACTGCGATGATTGTACTATGTACATGAGCAGGTGCATATGCAGGTTTTTGAGCACCTTAAAGATGATATGACCTTAAGTTGATTTGCCTTTTGTCTTGTATATACTTGTAAATGTAACCCCACTCCCGTAGGGATAAGAACAAGAAAAAGGCACCCCTTTTTTTCACTTTCTCTCTCTCTTTCTCTCTCTATATATATATATATATATCCTACCTTTGAACCTCCATAGCTCTCTCCTCCTTCTCTCTTGATTTTCACCCTTCATATTCCATATATTTCAGATTCTGATCAAGTCCTACAGTAGCTGAGGATCTTAGAATCATTTTAAACCGATCAGAATTTCAAACAGAGTAAGTTCATATTTGCTCTAAAGATCTCTTGTTCTCTGTTTTTCGTTAAGTTTTTGTCATCAATATTGATGGGAACAATTGAGAAAGTTGTTCATCTCAACTTGATTAAGGTAATACTAAAAGTTGGACCGGGGTTATTGCCTGATCGGAGGAATTGGTAGGGGATCGTTGTCTGAGGTAAGGGGAGCTAGCAACTTATTTTTATACTAGCTAGTTACTTTAAATAAACCTGTAGGACAGAAGATCTGAATATGTGATTATCAGTGCTCAAGTATTTTTTGCAGGTCTGACTGGTCCTTGAGCACTGAATGAATTTGATTGTTTGTTTTGACTTAGTGTGATTAACTTAACTATTTTGAGTAATTAAGTATTGTTTTGATGATGGAAAGATACTTACATACTATGATTTGTAGATTGAATGAGTATTGATGTGAATGATGAATTGATGTCATTCATTTGGGATAATGTATAAGTTATGCTCGTTTGTGTACATTAAGTATAGCACGCCTATGTTTAACAGAGATCCTCTAGCTTCACTGATGATCTAAGTCACACAGACTAAGATATCAGGTGGTGAGAAGATGTGAGGGAGTTCATACACACCGGAACCGCTGGTGAGACTCAGTATTGGATGTTTAAGCTTACTCTGATCCTTTCTCTTAGATTCAAATGGCAGTCTAAGTCTTGGGTATTGGATTAGTCATTTCTCTTAGATTCACTGGTAATCTAAGTCTTGGGTATTGGATTAGTCCTTTCTCTTAGAATTGTTGAATCTAAGTCCTGTGTATTGGATTAGATGTTAGTCTCTGGTAAGGGCATACTTAATGGGTCTTTCGGAAGATGATGGGTCTATGTGTGACTTATGTGTATTGATGTGGTCCATGTGAGACCTTTATGTATGATGTTTGACATGAGTACTTGAAATGAAAAGGAAAACCTGTATTGAAGCTTGATATGTTAGACTTTAAAGAAATTCTTATGACTAAGATACTTTGTTCTATTTGCATGTAGTTAGTATGTTATAAACTTTTAAGTTCACTAGCTTACCCTTGTTTTTCATGTTGTTGTATGAACTCCGATGACTGTACTATGTACATGAGCAGGTGCAGATGCAGGTTTTAGAGCACCTTAAAGATGATATGCCCTTAAACTGATGTTCCTTTTGTCTTGTATATATGTTTTGATGTAGTTAAAGACTTTATGACCTTGGAATGGTCACTCTTTTTGTCATGTAGATAGTCGTAGATAAGTTTGATGTACCTGAATACTTTATGTAGTACTGTGAACCTTAAATGGATGATAATACTTAGCAGACAAAAGTTAGTTTAATTGAGAATATTTTTAGATAGTCTCGCTCAAGCAGAAAAATCTCACTCAAGCGACTTTTGCAGAAAAGTTCACTTTGCAAGTCTCGCCTGAGCGAGATGAAGCTCGGCTGAGCGAGATGAAGCTCGGCTGAGCGAGACCTTCGTAAACAAAATAAGATGCTCTCTGGAGTGTTTTCGCCCAGGCGAGAGTATTTTCGCTCAGGTGAAAATTAGGAGTGCTCTCTGGACTGTTTTCGCTCAAGCGACTTCTTTCTAGCTCGGGCGAAATTATTTTCGCCCAAGCTAAATAAAAAAAATATTTCTTTTTGTTTTGTTCTGTTCTGCTTTTCTTTTCCTCTTATTTCTTCTTTCCTTCTTTTATTTGTCTTTCATGTATTGAATATTTTATGATTTGGAATATATATTTTGTTTATTTATAAGAGTTTGATTGCATATGCTATAAAATTTTTGGGCTGTTACATTTATGGTATCAGAGCAATTCATCCTTAGGAGGACCTGAGAGTATTGGGTTTGTTAGGCTTCTTTTGTGCATGTTGGTTTGAGATGATTGTTGTGAGTGTCTATAAAAGTATGAAGAAAGAAAAAGATCTTGATAGAGTGGTGAGGGTGCACACTCATGACTAAATCAAGATGTATTTCTATCTTAACCCTTAATGTTTGAGTATATGTTAAGAGATAAGTTTTGGATGATCATGTATGTGTTATTTGATTTGTTTTGGATGTTTGGAAAATTTTGTTTGTGAATGTACTAAATGACATGCTTACTAGTTCATGATTGGTTGTAATGTTCTTCTTTATGTGTCCAAAAAATGGCACGTAGACCAATTAACCCTCCTCAATCTGCGGATATGCCCAGTTTAGCTCAAGCAATAGAGATTATGGCAATAGCCTTACAACAACAAAGTGCTACTATGGTACAAGAACATCAGGCTGCCCTTCATCAATTAGAAAATGCTAGATTAGCAGCAGAAGCGACTCTTCTTCATCATCAGCACCATACCTAGAGTTTGGAGGATTTCTTGAAACATAATCCACCAAAGTTCAATGGAGGAGGAAATCCAGATAAAGCAGATCAGTGGATGAGTGACATTGAAAGATTTTTTGAAGCCACCCAATGTCCTGAGGAGAGAAAATTATCTTGTGTTGTGTATATACTTACTGAAGATGCTGAATTTTGGTGGAAAGGAATGAAGCAAATGATGGAAGGAAGAGGAGAAAATGTTACTTGGGAAAGTGTCAAAGTAATATTTTTGAAAGAATACTTCCCAAACAATGTTAGAAATGCAAAAGAAATTGAGTTCATGCAGCTAGAACAGGGAAACCTTTCAGTTACTGATTGTGCTACTAGATTCAAACATCTGGCTAGGTTCAGTACTTAGATCATGACTGAAGATTGGAGGTGCAAAAAGTTTGAGTTTGGACTAAGACAAGAGCTTAAGGAGGTGGTAGTTCCATTGCCCATTAGAGAATTCCCAACTCTAGTGGAGAAAGCAAAAGTGGTGGAAAATTTGAAGAATAGTAGCAAAGTTGCTAAACCACAGATGGTAGGAGGACCCTCCCAGAGCATACCAAGATATGAAGACAAGAAGAAACCTTACTCCAAGCCTCAATCCTTCAGTAGTGGAGGATTCAATCCTCAACTACCACCTAATGTCAAATGTTTTAGGTGTGGTGGCCCGCATATGATCAGATTTTATCCTTATCCAACTCCGAACGTCACATGTGATAGATGTCACAAATATGGTCATGCAACAAAAGATTGTCGTGTTTGATTTGGAGTTCCAAGTTCTGGTGGAATACCACAGGTACAACAGAATGACAACCAAAACCCCAGTGCAGCAGGAAGAGTTTTTGTTGTTAGTGGAGCTGAGGCATCTCAGTCTGATAGCCTAGTCAGAGGTATTTGCTTTATTTTGGGTACACAGTTGTCTGTTTTGTTTGATTTTGGAGCAACTCATTCATTTATCTCTATTGATTGTGTTAAGAAACCTAACTTGCCTGTTCATGAGTTAGATGTTGAATTGGTGGTATCCACACCAACAGAAGGTACTATAGTAACTTCATCTGTGTGTGTTGAGTGTCCAGTGATTATAAATGAACAGAAGTATAAGATCAATATGATTTGTATACACATGAAGGATTTGGAAGTTATATTAGGAATGGATTGGTTATCTGCTAACCATATCCTGATAGACTACGGTCATAAGCAACTGATTTTCCCTGAATCAAAAAGTATCCAAGTTGTTTCAGCTCAACAAATTGAGAGAGAGGTACATGAGGGTGCAAAGTGTTTCATACTCTTTGCTTGTTCTGTGGATGATGATAAGACTCAGAAAAATATGGCGGTAGTTCAGGAGTTTATGGATGTATTTCCTAATGAGATTCCAGGACTTCTACCTAAAAGAGAAATAGAGTTTGCAATAGACCTCGTACCTGGAGCACGACCTGTGTCAATTACTCCATACCGAATGGCACCAGCCAAATTAGCTGAATTGAAGAAACAATTGGAAGATTTATTGGAGAAACAATTCATTCAACCTAGTCTTCATGGGGAGCTCCATCAAGAATAAGTATCCTCTTCCAAGAATAGATGACCTGTTCGACCAACTACATGGGGCAGTTATCTTTTCGAAGATAGACTTGCGCTCAGGTTATCATCAAATCTTAGTTAAAGCTAAAGATGTTCAAAAGACTGCTTTCAGATCAAGATATGACCATTATGAATTTTCAGTTATGCCTTTTGGAGTGACCAATGTTCCAGCTATCTTCATGGATTATATGAATTGAATCTTCAGGCCTTTTCTTGATAAGTTTGTGGTGGTATTCATAGATGATATCCTGATATATTCTCAATCAATAGAAGAACATGCAGAGCATCTCAGAATTGTTCTGAACATTTTGAGAGAAAAGCAGTTGTATGCTAAATTTTCAAAATGCGAGTTTTGGATGTCTAAAATACAGTTTTTAGGACATGTCATCTCTGCTCAAGGAATCTCAGTAGATCCTTATAAAGTGGAGGTTGTACTTCAATGGGAACGTCCTAAAACTATTACAGAAATTAGAAGTTTTGTGGGACTAGCAGGATATTACAAGAGGTTTATAGAAGGTCTTTCCAAGATAGTTGCTCCTTTGACTCAACTAACCAGAAAGGATCACCCTTTTACATGGACAGAGCAATGTGACAAGAGTTTTGAAGAGTTGAAGAGAAGGTTAACTAATGCCCTTGTTTTGACAATCCCTGATATAAATAAGCCTTTCAATGTTTTTTGTGATGCTTCCTATCAGGAATTGGGTTATGTGTTGATGCAGAATAAGAAGGTTGTTGCTTATGCTTCGTGACAGCTGAAGGTGTATGAAAGGAATTACCCAACTCACGACTTGGAACTGACAGCGGTTGTTTTTGCCTTAAAAATCTGGAGGCATTATCTTTATGGAGCTAGTTTTAAAGTATTCAGTTATCATAAAAGCTTGAGGTATTTATTTGATCAAAAAGAGCTTAATATGCAGCAGAGGAGATGGATTGAGTTCTTAAAAGACTATGATTTCCAACTTATGTATCATCTTAGAAAAGCAAATGTTGTTGTTGATGCTTTAAGCCGTAAGAGAATACAAATGTCATCACTCGTGATGAAAGAGTAGGAATTAATTAAAGATTTCAGGAATTTGAATTTGGAGGTTTCTATATCTTCAAACTTCATTAGTTGTAATGCGCTTGTTATAACTAATGAGTTTTTGAAGATGATGAAGGAGAAACAATTGGAGGATTTGAAATTGAAGAACATCTTGAGTCTTTTGGGCACAGATAAAGCTAAAGATTTCTCTTTGGGAACAGATGATATTGTGAGGTTTCAAAAGAGAATATGTATACCAGAAGACCATGAGTTAAAACAAATAATTTTATCTGATGGTCATAAAAGCAAGCTCAGTTTACATCCAAGTATGACCAAACTGTATCAAGATCTCAAGAAGTCTTATTGGTGGCCTAGTATGAAAAGTGATGTAGCCATGTTTGTTGTCGCTTGTCTTACTTGTCAAAAATCCAAGGTTGAACATCAGCGACCTGGAGGCATGCTAACTCAATTGGACATCCTAGTGTGGAAGTGGGATAGTATCTCTATGGATTTTGTGACCCACTTACCCTGTACTTTGAGTAAGAATAATTCTATATGGGTCATTGTAGACAGGTTGACAAAGACTGCACACTTTTTACCAATCGATTTGAGAAATCTATGTAGAAGTTGGCGCAGATTTATATAAGCGAGATAGTTAGATTGCATGGTGTCCCTTCAAGTATAGTATTAGACAAAGATCCCAGATTCACCTCTAGATTCTAGCAAACACTTTAAGAAGCTTTAGGAACCAGACTCAGGCTTAGTTCAGCATACCATCCTCAAACTGATGGACAATCAGAGAGAACTATCCAGTCCTTAGAGGATTTGCTGAGGACTTGTGTGTTAGATCTTTTGGGCAGTTGGGATGAGATTTTGCCTCTAGTGGAGTTCACCTACAATAACAACTACCAGGCAAGTATTAGAATGGCTCCTTTTGAAGTATTGTATGGTAGAAAGTGTAGAACACCTCTATGTTGGTTTCAAGATGGTGAGAGTATGTTGATAGGACCAGAGTTGATACAACAAAACAATGAGAAGGTTAAGAAGATTCAAGAAAGATTAAAAACCTCTCTAAGCAGGCAGAAGTCCTATGCAAATCAAAGGAGAAGACCTCTAGAATTTTCTGCAGGTGATCATGTCTTTCTTAGAGTTACACCATTCACAGGTGTAGGAAGAGCAATCAGATCAAAGAAATTAACTCTGAAGTTTATAGGACCTTACCAGATCCTTAGAAGGATAGGTCATGTTGCGTATGAACTTGTTTTGCCACCTTCGTTAGCCAATCTTCACAACATTTTCCATGTGTCTCAGCTAAGGAAATATGTACCCGATCCAAGTTACATTCTATAATCAGATTTAGTCCAAGTGAAGGAGAATCTTTCCTTTGATGTGAGGCCAATTAAGATCATAGATTCTCAGAAGAAACAACTACATGGAAAAGATGTACTTAGCAGTTGGTAGTCGAAATAGGTTTGAGGGTATTAGTGTTGAGTCGTCGAGGCTAGTTGAAATATAGTTGGGTTTGGGGATAGGGTTGGAGTGGGATATAAGAAGAGGAACTAAGAAAGGAAGAATAGTCTGTTGTCAACTTTTTTGGTAGTAGCTGACTAGATGACACTCCTTGTGCTTATCTTCTCTCCTTCTCTCTCCATAAACAAAGTTAATAGGCATGTGATATACTGATGACTCACTTCTCCTTATAATGCCAAAGGACACCCATCTCTTTAGGTGGCAAATCAATTTCATTCGCCTACCTCTCCTCTGTTTATCTTTTCCCACTCACACAATATGCATTTTAAACTTTTATATATCGAACCCCACTCCCATCTAGTTTACATTCTAAAAAAATTGCATACAAAATGGCCAATTTATGGATAAGATTCGGTATGTAATTTTGTATACCCTGTCTATAAATTGGCCATCCTGTGTGCAATTTTTTGATTGCTTCTTCCTGCACCTCCAAGTCTTTCTTCAGGCACCCTCAAAATTTTCCAAATTGTCCAAATTACCCTTAAAATGATAGTGTAGAGACAAAAGTGCCCTATACCTCCAATTCCGAAAATTAATGTTCTGGAATAGGATGTTCCGTAACTCAAAAAACCTATTCTGAAATGACCTGTTCTGGAACTATATATTAACTTTCAGATTCCGGAACAGGTTTTTTGAGTTATGGAACACTTTGTTCTGAAACAATATTACAATGGAAATCTATTTCGGAACAGCTAATTTCAGAACACTGGCTTACGGAATGTCCAGTTTCAGAATCCAACCAATAAGTTTCAGAACAAATTGTTCCATAACACATCCTCACCCCCCAAATCCATTTTGAAATAATTCGTTCCGGAACACTTCTATTGACTTACGGAATGCTCAGTTCTGGAACTCAATCAACATATTCTAGAATAAATTGTTCCGTAACACATTCTCACCCCAAATACACATTCCATAACTGAAAGGGCAGTGTTGGAATTTTTGAAAATTTTGGAGGTGCCTTAAAAAGGTTTGGAGGTGCAGGAAGAAGTAGTCAATTCTTTTTTACAATGTAAATTGGATGGAGTCGGGTCTGGTATACCATTAACATACTGGATGCCCTCATCTATTTTATGTACCATTTTTTTGTCATTTCTACAAAGGTATTACTAGCATTTTAGATTTTATGGAGGTGTAGGACGAGATCACGAAACTGTAGGAAGAATTCGTCTAATACATAACTTGGTGTTTTGGTGTGGATTGGTCCAAGCTGTGTTCTTATGTAACATCTGTGAAAAGGTTTACTATTAGTAGTTATGATTATGTTTGTTTTTTTCAAAGAAATGCTACAACTTCTGTGAAAAATTTTACTATAAGTAATTATGTTTGTCTTTTCTAATAAAAGACATTGCAACTTAGGTGAAAATTTTTACTATAATTATGTTTGTCTTTTCCAATAAAAGACGCTGCAACTTATGTGAAAAAATTTACTATAATTAATTATGTTTGTTTTTTTCCAAAGAGATGTTGCTACTTGTGTGAAAAAATTTATTATAAGTAATTATATTTCTTTTTCCCAAGAGAGACTGTAACTTGTGTGGAAAAATTTACTATTAGTAATTATGTTTGTTTTTATCAAAGAGACGTTGCAACTTGTGTTTGTTCTTCCCAAGAGAGACTGCAACTTATGTGAAAAAATTTATTATAAGTAATTATGTTTGTTTACTCCAAAGACTCTGCAACTTGTGTGAAAAAGTAAATTGTCATTAGCCCATGAAAACCTATTTTGATAAATGGCTATAGTAACAAATGTTAAGGAAATGAAACACTAATAAACTTTAAAGAAGACCCAACTACAACGGGAACGAAAAGATGAGGGAAAGATCAGGCAAAATGGGAAAAAAACTAACATGACGACAAACGTACCTCTTGAGAAAGAAGGAAACACTAAAACCCTTGAAATGAAGGTGAGCAAAGCAAAATGGTACGAAGAAATAGCATTTTTAATGGAAATATGAAACTTATAGAGGAAGTTCCAAAAATCCAATAAGAAGGCACTAGCTGTCGAAAACAGTGACTCACGTCACATTTGAAGGACCTATGTTGATCTACGAAAAGTGCGCGAGAAGTTTAAATGAAAGAAATTCAAGAACATCTTACGAGGTAAATTTTAGGCCTAAATAAAATTATGGAAGTGTGAAAAGCAGTTCACTTATGACGTGGAAATTAAATGAATATACACCTATCATGAATTGCGTAGCAGTCCAAAAGACACCGTTCATTTTTTTTTTTTTTTAAACAACCCAGTTCAATTATTAAATGACAGAGCAAGAAAGCCCAAACAAATTCACGTTCTCCAGAACCTATGATCAACTAAAGAGGAGGTTTCTATTAGATTGTTAAAATTTAATATTAGATCATAGATTTAAATTAAGTTCCTTTAAATTTAGTATCAAAATAGGATGAATAAAAGTTATAAATACAAGGCAATGGGGAGTGGAAAATGGAACAACCTCAACGTTTCTATTGGGACTAATAGCGATAAAAAAAACATCAACGATTATAATATCATTAATTATAAAACTAGAGTAAAAATAAAAAAGGTAAAAAAAATATAAATAAAATTAATATATATTATCTAAATTTAAATTTTGACGGTACAATACCGTGAAAATGGATTATGTAATCAATGTTAATCATTTAAATTTACTTCATGTTGGATATAAATAAAAGAAATAGAAAATGAATAATATGAAAATAAATATTGTTTCATTTAAGAGATAAAAAAATACAGAATGAAAATTATTTTCTGCAAACTATTTAGGCTTAAAAACTATTATTAATATTTTTTATTGTTAAAATGAAGTAATGAAGATGAAAGGAGTGAGATAAAGGTTGGGATGGAAGATGTGTTTATTCATATATATTTTAAATTAACAGTTTATTTATAGTCCTGTTATTTTTAAAATGACATTCTTATGTTTTTTCGACTTCTTTACTTTACTCTTTATTTATTTTTATCAAATAAATTATTAATATCTTTTCTTGGTCATTATTAAGCAATACAGTAATACATAATTAACTGGTTTATGTATCTTAAATATATAATTAATTGGTTAATATAACTTAAGGAGTATTTTGATAAATAGATTAGACACTGATTATCTCTAAATTAAGTTAGATAGGGTAACAAAGGGACCAGATGGAAAGTGAAAAACAATGTTGTACTTGTTCAACCTAACAGACACGAGGATTTTAGTTAAAACATTTAAAAGTTATGAAGAGTAAAATTTTGATGTTTGTGAAAATATCATGATCCAAAATAATATCTACCTAAAATATCTACCTAACATAAGATGTTATATAGTTTTCAATTGTGAGCATCAAATGTCAAAATGTCTTCTTTATGCTACATGCTGAATCATTCCTCATTGTAATAGTTACAATTTAGAAACTTTCTCAATTAAAAAGTACCCTTTTTACAACTTTCTATGTCTATTTGTTTATAGTTTGCATTCAGTTGGTGTCATTGTGTAATTTGTGTTTTCACTTTTTTTTTTTTTTCTAATTGCTACTTTTATTTCACACAATGGGTTATTATATCTTACCCGGGCCAAACTAAGACGTTATAAGGAAACCCAAGTATATCACCATTAATAAACTTCTTCAGTCGTTTTTTTAAGTATTGAGGTACTTTTCTGTTATCAGGAAAATAACTGTTATGCTGAGTAAGTATTATCCATTCATGGGTGACATTAAAGAGAGAAGCCTGTGAAGAATGCAGTGCCTATTTCAATGATTTTCAATGAAGTCACCACTACTATAAACAATTGTAATTTAGAGAATTTCTTTGTTTTTGACTTTGGTGGTGATACATTTGATGTGTTTCACTATCAAGCACGTGTTCCAAGTTTCTAAATGAAGGCCATTTGGGAGAGAAGACATTGACAATAGGATGGTGGATTAGAAAAAATCAAAAGGAAAAAATAAAGTGGACATAAGTAAGAATCTATGAGAAAATCTAAGGTTGGGAATTGCTTGCGAGTGAGAAAAAAAGATGCAGTTACTATAAGTTATAAGCATTGAGTAGATGATTTATTCCAAAACATTGATCTGTGTTTAATAATCCGTGTCAAATTTGAAGAAATCAGTATTGAGCTTGAAGATAGTTCATGGAGCCACTTATAGGAGGCTGTTGTTTATGGTGCATCTGTGCTGCTACTTGAGTGAAGGCATTACACCATTTTTTCTTGTAGAGAAATATAAAGATATAATGCAAATTGTCATGGGAATATTACTATTGCTGTAAAGAGATAGAAAGAATATATTATAATTTGTTAGAAATCCTACTTTTAATAATTTATAATATTTTCAATAATTTATAATATGTCTATAAATCTTACTTTTAGAACCTGTTCGCTAAGCTTGAGTTGTTGGGTTTGTTTTTATTTATAGCATTTTTGGAAAGAATTATCGTCATGGTCAAGGTTGTCTAGCTGTTTTTAGCTGTCATTTTTTGTGCCGTGATAACTTGTTACGTGATAACTTGTTACTTTTGTGTTTTGACAGATGAAAGTTGATAATGTTTTCAAAACTTCCATTGTTTTCAAGAAAAAGAAAATTTATCCAAGAAATTAGTGATTTTTGTAATATCTTTACCAATGTAAAGAAAATTTCAAAGACAACAACTATTTATATGTAGGTTTCCAGAAAAAGCATAACACATTCAATAGTAGAGTTAGGATGGCTAGGGACTGGCTATGTTACTATCCATTGGTTTCAGTAGAAGTGTTTATCACTCAATTTAGTTTACTCATTAAACCTTAATTTGATTGTCAATTCTACTGGTTATTCAATTTATTCCACTCAAATATAAATCACTTAAACTAAACATTAAAATTAGATTAAATGTAATTCAGTTTATTTAAATTAGGTTTAATTTGGTTTCAATTTAATATTAACTTCAAGTGAAATAAAAATATATTTTATAGCTTAGTTCAGTGTGGATATTTTACTATTATAAAATTATTTTTTATAATGACAAATTATTAAATAAAAAAATTTAACTTTAAAAATTTTATGTATTTATTGCCATATTTATATTTTTAATTTCATTTTAAATCATAAATAATTTGATAATTCGTCTCAAAATTAAAAAATATAATACAAATTTATTATAATTTCATAACAAGCATAAATCAAACTATAAAAAATGTCTATCAAGACAAGAAAGAATGAAGATTTGTATTAAGTTACTTATCTTTTAGTGCACTATATTATCATTTTGCAATTTTTCATATTTATGTTTTTTAATCCCTCCATCTATGTTATAAACTTAGTCTTGTTAAATGAAAATACTATTTAATTTTTTATTAAATTTTGTATTACGACTTATTTGTTAACAAAAACAAAGAATACACTCTGTTAATAATAAATATAATCTTTTATATGACTATTATGTAAGACGAAAAAATAATTAACTTGTTACAAAAATTCTATTTCATTTTTTCTTTATCTTTGTCATAATAATAATATAAAAATTTGAAAACATTTTCTTATCATATTTACCTTCTAGTCAAATCTTGATTAACGTATTATATTCATAGTTACTAAATACTACATTATATTATTAATAATTTTCTTTTAGGCAAAAGAAAATAATAAACTTATAAGACAAAAAACAAAATATTATTACAAATGAAAAAAATGATAAATTCTTTGTGTACTACAAGAAAAATTGCTTTTAGAAACTAATTTACTGGTCTCTAAATTGATAAAATTGGTCACTAATTTAATTATAGACTAATTTAGAATCTAATTGTAACAAGTGGCTAAATCATTTGAAGCTAAATTCAGATACCAATCTAGATCCTAAATTAGAAACCAACTCAGTTACCACCATAATTAAAAACCAATTTAGTGACCAATTTCATTGAAACTAATTTTATTAAGACCAATTTAGTGACCAACTTAATTGAAACAAATTGAGTGACCAATTTTATTGAAACCAATTTAGTGACTAAATATATAAATACCAAAAAATAGTCATTATATTGGTCTCTAAATAATGATAATATTATATTTTTTAACAATTGATGTTATAATATTATATTTTTTCTTGTTAAAATAATTTAGAATAGAAAAGTAAAATTATTTTTTACCTACAACTTTTTTTCATAATAAAATATTCAGCGCTCATAATTAGAACGGGAGTTCAATGGTCATATGTGATCTCATGACACTCCTTTCGATGACTTGTCATCTATGAAGCCCAGATACGGACACGTGGATATGGCTAAACTAAAAATTATAAGATAAGGGACACGACAATATATATATATATATAATTATGAATTTATTTAGATTTATTTATCATTTTATAATATTAATTTATTATTTAAAAATATATATTAGTTATATAATATATATATAATAATTTAAAAATAAAATATTTAAATATAAACTAAAATAAGATTTCATAAATATGATTTAATATATTTTTTAATATAATTATTAATATAATTTAACATAATTATTAATATAAATTATTATATTAATGATAAACTTTTAAATGTAAAAGGTAAAACGTGTATTTAATAAATAAAAAATAATAAAAAACCTTTTAAAAATTAAAAAGGTTATTTTCCCCTTCTGTAACAATCGATCTTCTTCCTTTTGGGGCTTCTTCCTTCCAGAGTTACGTTCTCTTTCTTTTGGTTCTCCTTCTTTTCAGAGCACCACAAATGCAATAAAAATGAGGTTGGCAAAATTTGATGGCAAAACCAAGTCATCTTGGTAGGTTTCTGTGGGTGGGTTAGGCGGTATAGGTAGCAAACATCATGAAATTTCGACCTCATGGTTTGTTAGCCCTCTTGGTTGCAAAACACCACAAATGCAATAAAAATGAGATTGGCAACATTTGGTGGCAAAACCAATCCATCTTGATAGGTGGTTTCCAAGCGAGCCCAGTTTGGTGGTGGTGTGAGTGGGCTAGGTCGGCATAGGTAGTACAAATCATGAAATTTTGACCTCTAGATTTTTTAGTCCTCTTGATTGTAATGCAATAAAAATGAGGTTGATAAACTTTGGTGGCAAAACTAATCCATCTTAGTAGGTTTCCAAGCGAGCCAAGTTTGGTGGTGGGGTAGGTCGGCTAGGCCGGCATAGGTAGCAAAAATCATGATATTTTGACCTCTAGATTTTTGAGCCCTCTTGGTTGCAAAGCACTACAAATGCAATAAAAATGAGATTGACAATGTTTGGTAGCGAAACCGAGCCATCTGGGTAGGTTTTTGTGGGTGGGCTAGGCGACATGGGTAGCAAAAATCATGAAATTTCAACCTCAAGATTTTTGAGCCCTCTTGGTTGCAAAGCACCACAAATGCAATAAAAATGAGGTTGGTAAAGTTTTGTGGCAAAACCAAGCCATCTTGGGAGGTTTTCATGTGTGGGCTAGGCAGTATGGGTAGCAAAAATCATGAAATTTTGAGCTCAAGGTTTTTGAACCCTCTTGGTTGCAAAGCACTACAAATGCAATAAAAACAGGGTTGGAAAAGTTTGGTTGAAAAACCAATCCATCTTGGTAGGGTTCCAAGGGAGCCAAATTTGATGGTGGTGTGGGTGGGCTAGTTTGGCATGGGTAGCAAAAATCATGAAATTTCGACCTCAAGGTTTTTCAAACCTCTTGGTTGCAAAGCACCACAAATGCAATAAAAATGAGGTTGGCAAAGTTTGGTGGCAAAACCAAGTCATCTTGGTAGATTTCCGTGGGTTGGCTAGGTGGCATGGGTAGAAAAAATCATAAAATTTTGACCTCAAGATTTATAGGTCCTCTTGGTGGAAAAGCACAACAAATGCAATAAAAATTAGGTTGACAAAGTTTGGTGGCAAAACCAATCCATCTTGGTAGGCTTCCAAGGAGCCAAGTTTGGTGGTGGTATGGGTGGGCTAGGTTGGCATGGGTAGCAAAAATCATGAAATTTCGACCTCAAGGTTTTTGAGCCCTCTAGGTTGCAAAGTACCACAAATGCAATAAAAATGAGGTTGACAAAGTCTGGTTGCAAAACCAATCCATCTTCGTAGGTTTTGAAGGAAGCCAAGTTTGGTGGTGGTGTGAGTGGGCTAGGCAGGCATGGGTAGCAAAAATCATAAAATTTCGACCTCAAGGTGTTTGAGCCCTCTTGGTTGCAAAGCACCACAAATGCAATAAAATGCGGTTTTCAAAGTTTGGTTGCAAAACCAAACCATCTTGGTAGGTTTCCATGGGTGGGCTAGGCGGCATGGGTAGCAAAAATTATGAAATTTCGACTTCAAGGTTTTTGAGCCCTTTTGGTTGTAAGTTCCACAAATGCAATAAAAATAAAGTCGACAAAGTTTCTTGGCAGAACCAATCGATCTTGGTAGGTTTTCAAGGGAGCCAAGTTTAGTGGTGGTGTGGATGGGCTAGGCCGGCATGGGTAGCAAAAATAATGAAATTTCAACCTCAAGGTTTTTTAGCCCTCTTGGTTGCAAAGCACCACAAATGCAATGAAAATGAGGTTGGCAGAGTTTGGCAGAAAAGCCAATCCATCTTGGTAGGTTTCTAAGGGAGCCAAGTTTGGTGGTGGTGTGGGTGGGCTAGGCCGACATGGGTAGCTAAAATCATGAAATGTTTCGGTCAAATTTCTACTACGTCTATATTCAGGTTTCATATATGCGATGAACACAAACTTGTGATTCCTATTATCTAGACTCAATTAGGTTAACTTTATATTGTAACTGTGGCTGTTAGTGTTTGTTTTCGAAGTTAGGCGTTTCAAATAGTAGAAAGTGGTACAACAGAAATTTCCTCTCACTATTATGTAGAATTTTTTCTGAATATTTCTACTAAAGTCAAATCTAATTTTACAAGTATGTTACAATGAGAAGAGAATATATTATTAGGAAAATGAGAAGAAAATATATTATCATATTTTTTTAATAAGAGTCTCCTTTTAACTTTTTAAATAGTGTACTTAGAATGCTGATTACACTTTTTTTTTTTATAAATTAATGTAAAAGTGAAGGGATGTTGGATATGTGATATGAAAATTTTATAATATTTACATTATTTCTTTTGCAATAAATTTCATTATCTTTTATATCCAATATTAAATTTTAATTCTTCATATTATTACTTGCACATAATAGTATCCATATGCTTTGTTATTAAAATTAAATTTCTCACCACAAGAATGTTTATCAATAATACACATCCGAAGAAAATTTTCATGATACTCAATTACTTAATTCTTCGTAATCAATAATTTTTTTAATATATTGTGATTGATATTAAATATAAGTATTACATAAAAATATATTTCAAATTAGGATTGTTCATGTTAATATTTACTTTCATGTTACAATTCTTAGATAGATATTAATATTTTGAATATTTCTTTTTATTAATATATATGTTAAAGATTTTTGTGAGTGTATTAAATCCACATATAGTAGTAAAATGAATTTTGAAGTTATGGAATTACAAACAATTAATATAATACTCGTCCTGAAGAACATTATTTTTATTAGCTTAAGTTTTTACAAAAATAAATATATAGTTTTAAATAAAATAAAGATAAATTTTAAAAGATACAGGTAAGTAAAAGATAAAGAAATAAAATGATAAAATACATAGATCAAAATAAAAAATAAAAGATTAAAATAATGTAAAAAAAACATAAAAAAAAATATATATTTATGGAAGTTTTCAGATTTTATAATTAAATTTCACAAAACCACCTCCATCTTTATCATGTAAATCCCAAAGTACCACCAACCTATTAATTTATTCAAATCTTAATTAAAACTGCAATTGAATGTAAATTATAATTTCTCAACAATAATTAACTTATTTTTAATTAAGTTGTCTTTCCAACTTTTTGGATTTAAACACATTCTTCTATGTTATTTAAATCTCAACTTAACAAGTAAAAAGACGATTAAACTATAGGTAGAGTAAACATTCAATTCTAATAAAGAAAAAAAAAAATCACTCTTGTTTTTATTAAAACAGTTTTTTGTGTATCAAAGTCCTTATACTTTAAAAGTTACTTAACCTTAGTTTTTCATTTTAATTTACTTTTTCTATTTTATCTCACACTTTTAATAAATTATTAATGTTGTTTCATTTATTATTAATGATACAAATAAAATAAAAGCTCTAAAAGAAAAATCCTTTTAAATGATAAAAATATAAAAACTTAGTGTATGTTGAATACAAATTATTCAAAACACAATTATCAATATCTTGTTTTTACTGTATAAAAGGTTTTAAGGCATAGTTGCAAAGTTGTTTAATCACCTTCACAGGTGACGTGAATTTAATCCATAGATTAAATCCGTATGAAAATTCATATATAATATAATCTATATTAAAAATCAACATTATATGAAATTACAACGAATTTGTATCCAGACTTATTCTATAAAAATTAAATTCATATATAACTTTTATATACAAATATTTATATTATATTTTTAATATATTATTATAATAGTATTATTAATATTATTATTATTAAAATTATTATTATAAATATTATTATTATTATTATTAACATTAATAATATTATTATTAAGATTATTGATATTATTATTAATACTATTATTATTAATATAATAATATTATTGCTGTCATAAATATTAATCATATTAATTATTATTGTCATAATAATAATACTAATAATAATTATTATTATTATTAATATTAACATATTTATTATTAT
>Ga0099824_1005561_pt1 | contig 17693 bp, 6 predicted proteins | sample SiratrowhiteBW_FD_76837 | JGI IMG/M metagenome (GOLD analysis project Ga0099824, IMG submission 76837) | Root nodule microbial communities of legume samples collected from California, USA - Siratro white BW | ecosystem: Host-associated > Plants > Roots > Nodule | place: USA: California... | reverse complement strand
CGGAGTGATAAATTTTGGGAAGATACTGAAAGAGGAACATGATTAAGAACACTGTCATCACCATAGTAATTGATCCTTTATCCAAAAGAGAGGGAATGGCCACCCATAGCACAATCTGCATATGAGAAGAAGAAAGAAAATGGAAATATATAAGTTAGAAAATCATAATCACTATGAAATTCTATCTATATATAGTATGTAAAGCCAAACCCAGAAAAAACATCATTCCTATGTCTCTATTCAAAAACGAAACACGATCCATTTTTCTTTGATTGTCTGTGATAAAATATAAACAAATTGAAGAAATATATACCAATTCTTATATAATATATAGTTTAATAATGTAACTGAGAACTTGCTTAACAACACGAAGATAATTAATTGGTTATCCCCATTAACTATGTCCTTTAGATAAAACATGCTAATGTATTAGCTGATCACAAGTTGCGTTGCCTTAAATATTCAATAAACAATTGCCTTAAATTTTATCACCCTCCTCACTAACCCATTCACCCATTGTTTTATTGGGCAAAGAATTTTAAAACTCTCATTGTTAATCTATAGTTTATTGCAAACCAACTGAGACTGCACGTTCCAAATATCAGCATAAAAAATAATAGAAATGGACTACTTTGTTCACAATTTCACCAAATTATAAAATAATAAGAAATAAGGATTTTAATTCACTGAACATACAGTGATTAGAGTAACATGTTATATTTCAGTGACCCCTTCAATATCATTACTATACCAGAAAAACGCCTGTGAGATAAGATTAAACACAGTCACGTGCAGACATGCCATGAAAAATCATTCACATGATAAGGTGTAACTCCGGTAACCATCGCAGTCGCCATGCATAAAAACAACAAGCAGTTGCATGCAATTTGTCGTATCCTCCCTTCCCTGCTATTGTCCATACCGAAACTTCACTCCACCTCCCAAATTATCACTTTTTCAAAACACTCTTCATTAATTTAAATACAATCATTAAAATAATTATAGAGAAACCTATTGTAAAACCATAAATTTGTTAACTTTATAATTATTATACTAATAAAACCATATAATGTAAAAGGGTTTAACAGCAGGATTCACTTTAATCTCTAGTTAAGAGTAGAATACTGTAAAACAAATATGAAAATGTGAGAATTAATGGAAGAGAAGAAGGAGAAGAATGGAGTAACCTGAGGAATGGGAAGGATTACGAAGAGGTCAAAGAAGAAGCCCCTCTTAGCCCTGAGGTAACGAAGAGCAGAGCCACCGCGCGAGGCGTAAGAATCTCTGGCGAGAAAAGAAGAGCGTTTAGCCATCTTGAACTGGAGCCACATGTTCCACACGTGCAACGTATCGGTCATGCAGCGGAGTACGGTGACGGTGACCACCAGCCAGCCGTCGATGAAGAGGCACATACACGTGTCGCTTATGGATAGCGCGTAGAAGAACAGCGGGTCCACAAAAAGTCCCGTGGCGCTCACCAAGAGGAACACCCTGTTCCATTCTTGGACCCACTTGGCTCGTGGGTCCAGCACCACGCCGAACTCTCGCCGGAAACCACCACCGGAAACGCTATCGGGTTCTTTGGGCTCGTCTTCAGCCTCCACATTGTTGTCGTTGAAGTCGAGGTCGCTCTCTTCCTCGTCATCGTCGTCTTGGTCGTCGTCAGTGGAAGAGTAGTGCATGCCTGAGATACGTGAGTCTGAAACAGAGTCAGAGGTGGCCATGGAAGGGAGAGAATGGAGAACTGAAGAGAGAGTTTCTCTTTAGAGAGAGTTTAATTACCATAAGAGACATAAATAATAATTGGAGTAGGAAGGTGCCTAAGACAGAGAAGTGAGGAACTATTTGACAAAGATGTTCTCAGTATAATTAATAACAACAGAAGTATTTTATACTCAAACTCAAATATTTAAATTTATAATTTTTATTTGAGAATCAATAAGATAGCATGATTGTTATTTTTATTTTTTAACTTTTAAGTCATCATTCAACTTATATTTCCCATAATGATCGTACTATAATTTAAAATATTTATAAAATTAAAAGGAAGTCGTTGCATCATATTCTAGTTTGAAATATTTTGACAACTCCACTAGTGATAGTATACATACCACCTTGGTGATAGTAGTTTTTTTTAAGAATAAATTTGTTATTAGGTAAGAGTGTAAATCATTTTATATTTTTCATTCAATATTATTTGGATTTTGTCAACTCATTTCTTATGTACAGTATCTAAAACTAATTATAAAGGTTGGCATGTTAATCATTTATTTAAAAATTATTATAAAAGTAAAATAATATATATTATATACAAATTAAATATAAGTTCAAATTAAGACTAAAAATTTTGAACTTAAAAAGTGTATTGATAAATAAAATAAAAGTTAAGTGAACTGTCAACCTATTTTTAAACAAGCTTAAATAAAACTAAGTAACAATATATTCTAAATAGCAATGGGGAAAAAATTAATTAAAATGATTGGAATAGGAACTGCTTTGTCACATTGAAGAATAATTAATTTTTAAAAATATTATAAGCTTAAACGTGTAAATAACTAGTTATTGCATTAGCCATTTTTAGTTTAATAATAATAGTATAACAATAAAAAGGAGATGACGGATATATTAAATTATGTAATAGAATGTGTGTGTTTTTTTTATAAATACTGTCTAGTTAAAGTATATTGCACATAGCTATTAAATTATTTATGACAATGACATAACACAAAGTCAAAAATGATACTAAAAGTTCTTATATATCAGACAACCTATTCAAAAGGTCTACAAGCTGCTCCTTGACATAAAAAGCAAAATGTTATGGACAGAATCCTAAGCTATGTTAGTCCCACAAATAGGTCACTAGAAAATGCGGTTAAAATTAATTTCACGTTTAAATTTGATATTAGGAATCTAATATAAGGTAAGAAAAAAATGTTAGATAGAAATGAAAAGGTTAAATAAAATATAAGATAAAATGGATTCATAAATTCGAAGTTTTTGACAGAAAATAATATTGCTTCATTTTATCTGAGTTTAATCATGATTTATATCAATGTTTATATATTTAGTATAATAATAAACATTTGATTTAATAATTGGTATTAAAATAAAACTTGATTTTTAATAAGACAATTATTATGAATTATGTAAGTTCAAGTCATAATCCAATCAAACTGAATGGGATGCACTTATAAGTAGAAAAAAAAAAAAACGTTTTGATTATAATTGACTTTTAATTTAAAAAGACTTTAACTAAAACTATTTTCATTATCCTGTTGTCATTTTTATTATTCCCATTTTATTACTATCGTGTTAATGTTATGGTTGTTATTTTTATTCTTATAATGCAAATATTATCATTACTATTTTCAATATTATTGTATATTTAGCATTGATATCATTTTATATAATATATATTTAAATTAATTTATATATGGTAGAGAATATTTAATCCAATTTATTTTTAAAACTAAAATTAAAAGAAAACACTAATTCTTAGAACTAAAAATAATCTTAAACTAAAAAATAATTTGTAAAAGGTAAAAAATACCTTTAGAATTTTTAAAAATTACAATTAAAAACCACCTTAACGGAGTCCCAAGTTTAAAAGGATATTAACATATACTAATGTTATTTTTTTCTTTAATTTTATTTTTTAATATGGGTTTAGTTTTAGGATTTTATAATTCTATTCTATATAGGTTTTGATTTCTGTCATCTTCCATTGTTATGAAGGTATTTGACTGAATTGATTAGCTGTATACTCATAGTGTATACACATTGTTATGATTTTGCATAGGATCGATTATGTTCAATGTGAAGCATTACTGAATGTGATATTTTTGACTTTTGTAATTATGTGAAGCATTGTAGCATAATTGTAAAGCATTACATCAATCAATTTTGTTGCTGAGAAATAATAAAAAAAATAAAAATAAACATCAATTGTTTTGTTAAAACTATCAATGAACTCTAATGCATGTTATATAGGACATTAATTTTGTTAGCATTCTGTAAATATTTAGTGTTTAACGTATCGGATATTTACAAGTTAGCATCACGTATTCATTAATTTATGTGCTTAATTTTAATAGTAAAACATAAGAAAATTAAATAATAGTTCGATCATAGAAAAATATATGTAGATACTATTTTATATGGAATAAAAAATCAAATAAATGTAATTAATGATTTAATCAAAGAGAGATTTGAATTCTAGCAACTCCCACAATCCCATTTCTACCACTAAAAACTAAAAAAACTTAATAACTAATTCTTTAAATTTAATTAATATCATTATATTATCATGATAGTTTAAACAGTAATTAGTTGTGTAAATTAGACATCACAATAGTCTTTATGATTGGTTACTATGATGTCATGAAAGAAACATGTTCACGAGCATACTGACAGCAACATATATAGTATAAGATAATGTAATAAGGATGATAGAGTATTTTTATCATACTAGCAAATATGAATATATTTGTGTCACGCTAATAAATATGAATTGGTATGAAGAGAAATTGGGTGGGAAGTGGAGATTATAAAGTATTTCTATTTTTTAATACAAGATAATCACATTATATAATTACATTTTTGTTAGGTTTAGATACTCTAAATATGTCATATAATTAATTTTTACTTGCTAACAAACAAAAACATCACCTATCACTTGTGAAATTTTGGTGACATATAAAATTTGATAGGAGTCACATATCACTTAGTCTTAACTCATGATTAAATTGGTAAAAAACTCATTAAGAGAATGAATCATATAACTTTAAATAAACCATTAATAATTGTTTAATATTAATATGATATATTTAATAATATTAAAAAAAACATAACATTTAAAACTTTATACTACTTCGAAAATGAGTTTTGTATTGTGTATGTATCAAGCAAGGGACTAGACCAGTTATTAGTCTTATCATCGGGGAGACAACAAAAGGAAATGCTAATAAGTAGGGGGCAAGGTGGAATAAGAACAATGAAAATGAGCAAAGATTCAATATGCATTTTTAGAAGAAGAAAAATACACCTAAAACAGATTAGCGTTTTAGATAACAATATTAAATAAATATAATATACTTATTTTTATATTGGTACGTATGTATAAACTTTTAATCTCGATAATCAAACTAAATAATAAATAATAGAACATATACTTTATTTATTAAATAATATCTTATTACCAACTTTTGATTTTGAGAATGATCGAATCATTAAATTAAAAATAAATCATATTTAATTTTACGATCAAAATAAGTTTTAAGTTTGAGTATTTTAAAATAAAATATCTTAGAGACAGATAGGTATATATTTATAATTATCTCATAATCAATTGTATAAAAACATATTTAAAATATATATTATTTTAGTAATTTACTTTATTACATTACATGTTTAATTCCCAATTTCCTCGCTTTTCTCAAAAGCCCTGCAACGAAATCCTGACCAAAAAACTGCTTCTAAATAATTCATGAGAATCCATCAATAAATTTTTTTCCCTTAAATTCATAAAAAATCATGTATAAACATTTTTTATTCCACCAATTTAAACAATATGAGAAAAAGTAAAAGTTAGATGTTTAATCAAAACACTAATAAGTCCTCACTCAGCTATTTTCATCATGTTCAACATTCACATGTTATCGTCAAAATGAGAGTTGAATTTAGTTAGCATTCTGTCTAATATAAAACCGCAAACTTGAGTGTCATAATTTCTTTTCAGACTATGAAAAAGAGAGTAACTCATCTACAGTAACAGTTGCACTGAAAAAATTTTCCATCATAACTTGTTTTTGACTGTGGAGGTTGATGCTTATCAAAGAGGAAACACAGAAAAAGCTAGTGTAAAAGTTCTACCAGCCATCCTTCACCAAACACATGATCCACGTGTTTTCTGTGTTCATGGCAATTTAATTTAGTAGTTTAGTAGTTTTTATCTTAGGTAGATAAAAATGATTAGTCAGTTAAAAGGGACTATTTAACTTTGGATAATGGCCCCACCAGAAAGAAATTAAGTTGTGAGTGATGAAAGGACAGTGGTTGTTACGTTTGAAAAGGAGTGAGAATATTAAAGTGCCACATTCACACAGATAAGCTCGAGAGACTGAGGTTCGAAGCAGCTTCATCTTTTGTTTGTTTCTTCATCAATTTTATTGTTTTCATCCCTACTAATCACTTTATAATTTATAAAAAGCAGTTTTTTTCATATTTGCCAGATCGAGTTGAAGGTGACATTCATAGACTTCAACATGTAGCACTGCATTGTATACAAGTGTATTCTTCTGTACAATACTATCACTCAACTGCTTTCATTAATTTTTATTGAATAATTTAATTTATATTTTAGTCAAATATCTTAATTTAACATTTTATCATTAGTTATTTAGAAAAAGTTGGTAAAAGTAGCACTATATTATTACTCACCACAACTGGTGGAGTCTGGTACATTATTTATTGATAACTATGATAAAAAAGAATAATTTTTTTATTAACTCACTTTATTCTTTGGTTATTTCTTTAAACCACCTGCTTTGTACACATTATTATTATAATTATTATTATTATTATTATTATTATTATTATTATTATTATTATTATTATTATTATTATCTTTAATCAAAATTATGGTTAATTGGATATGAAACTCAAATCCTATAAAATATCATCGATAGATATGGTCTACTTTCTAAACATAATTTAGTTGAAATCGAAGCAATACCTATATGGTATATTTTCTAATGATGTGCAAGGAATATTTATTATGAGTGGTACTAAAGTTTATGAATATTTTTGTATAAAGTTGTTATGAATATCTTTAACCAGTTTAATTTCATTAGAGTCTAAACAATTTAAAACATAAATAAGTCTTTTTTGAATGTATTTCACATATACGTATCTTTTGGTACAAGTTAGTTATAACTAATTTATAATTTTAATCCATTAATTTTAAAATTAATATTAATAATTTTTTTAATATTTAAATTATATAATTTATTATTTGATATAATATTTTTGTTACAATCAAGAATAATAAAGAAGGATTTAAATATTTTGTCTAACACCTAAGTGTCTTGCTTTAGATTGTACAAAGATTTAATCAAATTTCCTACAAAAGTTTTCTTATTTTTAAAATCTTCTATAGCATATATATCTCCTGTTTAAGTGTTCCATGAAAAAAAATAATATTTACACTTAATTGCTCAATATATAAATCAAATACAACATACATAGCCAAAACAACTTTGGTTATCGTTAATTTGACTACTAACATAGTAAGAATATCTCATTAAATTTAATGTTTTATTTCTAAGCATTTTCCTTTACCACCTATATAGCATGATGTTGTTACACTTGATCTTATACACCTGTTTGCAACTAATGATTTTTTTATTTTTTGAAAGTTCAACAAGTTTTCACATCTTATGAAGAATCCTTATTTCTTCTTGCATTGTTGTCATCCATAGAGAAATATATAAATCACTCACATCCTCTTGGAAAGTTAAAGGTTCTATACATCATGACTTGTGATAATATATTGTGTGTTAAGATGGTTTAAATTTATTTTTTGTTGATCATCAAAGTCTTCCATTACTAACCTCATTTGACTCTGTTAGGACTGAAAAGATTCATTTAAAGACTTATTCTCTATATGTATGATAATAATGTCATTTGCAAAATCATCAATTTTCTACTCATTTTTGAGCTCATTTTATGTAGAGATTGTATCTCTAGTAATAATAATCTTGTAAGTAGTGAGATCCCACAAGTGATATCCTTTCACCTTGTCAACAAGCTCAAACATATTATACATTTTCGATCAAACTTTATTCTTTCTTAGAAAACTATATCATGTAAAGAGGACAATTAAATATATGTGAGGAAGAATAATTAGTTGGTTTTCCTTTTCACGTATATATCAGTGTCCTTAAACCATTTTCTGCTAAAAAAGAATTGGTCATTCTTATTGTTTTTAACATAAATCTTATTCTATCTAGGAGAGTTATGTTCATTTGCTCTACCACACTAATCTATTAAAGTGTATGTGAAAAAAAAAATGTCTCATAATACCTGCTTGCTTGTAGAATGTTAAAAAATCATCATCATTAAGAATTCACCTTTAAGATGGACCTTATATCCAAGGTTAATGAACAATATAATTTTCTTTAGGTCTTGCACATTCATACCCCTTAAATTTTGCATATAGAACCATCATATATTCTTAATTTAATAGTATAAACTTCAACAATATTTAAAGCATGATCATTTTCCATGAGCACAAATTCCCTAAGTATAGTTTCATAAGTGTATAATCAATCCTAGTGTATAAATATATACCAGGATGTATCTAAATTCATTAGTCACCCATAATGAAATTGTTTTTCATCATTATAGATAAATATTCTTTTGCTAACCAAACATATCTTTGTCTTTTAAGGAGTTTGAGTTTGCAACACAACCTTGTGAGATAGATTCTTTAGAGTTCTTTTCTTCATTCTTCATATATGAACAATCTTTCTTCATTCTTCATATATGAACAATCTTTCTTCATGTACCTTTTCATGCAATAATGGTAAAATTTGATATTTTTCCTTCTCTAAGATTTTGATCTACCATTGTTGCAGGTGACATCAATTATCTTGAAACATAGGTCAAGTGGATCAAATTATAATCAAATCGTGACTTTGAGATATTACACTTTCAAGCAAAAAGAGTTATGTTTTGATAAATATCTAAAACTTTTGGATGGTAAACCTACGAACTATTATTGATATGGAGGTTGTTGAAGGAATCATGATGCTTGAGTTGCTAATCATATTTTAATTTTCTAAAAGAGAAATTAGAAAAAAGAGTAAGATTTTGGTCATAAATAAAATTGAAAGGTTAGTTTTGTTGGAGTAAAAATAGATAAAAAAAAATTGAGAAAAATATTTTAAAAGTTTTGTGACTTGATCAAAGATAGAGTAGAGAGAATAAAATCGATAGAAATATATAAAAAAATATTTAAAATATATTATACATCTTTCAAAACTATTTATTAAAAATAGAAATATAATATAAAATCGGTTTATTGATAAAAGTGGAAGGAGAATAATTCAAATTCTCTCTAACCTTATTAAACTAACATTTACCAATAAAAAAATAAAAACATTCAAAATAATTTTCTAAACCTGCCTTTTTCTCTCCACTCCACCATTAAAAAGTTAAAAAAAAAAAAAAGTAAAAGATTGACAGTACGGAGATGGAAAATATTTAACTTAATTTTTCATCCATTCCTATTCTGAAGAGATATGTACAACAAGACAAACACTGTTGCGACACTGCTTTTTCTTGCACCTTCGAGTATTTTTTGGGGCACCCGCAAATTTTTCATTTTAGACTAAATTATCCTTAAATTTTGACTATAAAGACTAAAATGCTTTTAAACCCTAAAACCTATATATCCCTTCCTCCACGATACTCTCTCCATTTTTGCTCCAAGCTAAGGTCTCGTTTCGTGGTTCCATTTTTATGGCCATTTTTATTCCGTAAACCTTCAAAAACAATGCATTCGAGGATTATTTGAAGTATGTATGATGTATTTTTGGATTTGTAGAGTATTTGGGGGAATTTAAAGTGGTTTGCGATTTGGACGTACGAAATGAGTTGTAGAACAGAGCATTCGGCAACTCATTTCGTACGTCCACCCCGAAATCGCAAATCACTGCTCCCCGCGCTGCCACACTGGCAATCGTCCACCGCCACAAAACGCCACCAATCACTGCACATCACCGTCCACCCACCTTCACGCATCCATCTTCTTCCCAGCCACCTCCAATTTCATTCATAGATTACTTTATTTAATTGAAGGATAGAAGCATAATTTTATAAAAAACACACTTTGGCATTTTTTTTTGAAAATTTAGAAGTGCCCAAGAAAGCTTGGAGGTGCAAGAAGAAGTAGTACTGTTGTGAACATAAGAGCTCATTTTGGCCTACTATTTTGGTTAAGATAAAAAAAATGACCACTCCTAATGACATATGATTTTACACTTGAAGTACTTCAAATTAAGAATAAACTTAGTTTATTATATATTTAATTAGCTATTTAAAAATGTTTTTAAATTAAATTTTATTTGAAAAATCAATCTTATAAAAGCAAGAATTAGAATTTTATAAATTTAATTTGAAAATTTATGTTTAAGTAAAAAAAAAGTTTGAGGTTGTAAACTAATCCAAACATTCACATTAAGTTATATCTTAGGACTCTCATAATTAAGTTATATCTTAGGACTCTCATAATAGGTTATAGTATCCATTTAGTTTAGTTTTCTCATAATAGGTTAGAGTATCATTTTAGTTTAGTTTCTAAATGTATATGGTTGATAAAATTCATTAAAGAATAACTATAATCAATTAATTCAAATTAGAATATATTAAATTGAATCGAGTTTAGGTTGAATTTTGTTAAATTGAGTTGAGTTCAAAAGTTAATCAAGCCTACGTCATGTTTGATATTGAGTCTATGTTAAGTTGGATTTAGTATAATGGAGTCTATGTTAGACTGAATGAATCTAATCCAAATTAAATCATTTTAAATTTAAATCTAATTTTAAAAAAAAACTAGTTTAAATTTAATTTAATTGATAAACTGGATTTAATTGATTAAAATTAATCTGAATTTTAGATTTGATATATTTTATTAGATTTAGAATAGATTTTTGAAAATCTAATACATGATCACACTAGTTTAAATTAATTTTTTTCTTATGCGGTGATAAATCTAATTCCTCTTATTTGCTCACATGCACTAAAATAGAAACGAGACAAAATAAAAATAAAAATAAATTTAAATTATATTTAAAATTTAGAATAAAAGTTGTATTTGTTTTTTTAATGTGTGTAAATGTAAGATTTTTGGTGTGTACATGTGAGAACTGGTCTCCTTGGAATCCATCAACCAAAAATGCAATAAAATCGTTTGCTTTCTAGCTCGATTCCGTATTTGTCAATGACTTCAAAATATCACATCCCACTCCAGAAGTGGGTAGTTGGCATATCAAATCTTATGATTTTGTTAGACCTCCGAATTCATGCATCCTCACTGCCGTAGCATATTCATAATTGATATACATGAGCTCCTTCAAGATTTTTCTTAGAAAGCTATCATGAGATTCTCCTTATCATTAGTTTTACTTGATTTTTCAAATTTAGCAACTACAGTTACATGTTTCTGACACAAAATAGCAGCACCGTAAAAATGTTAATATACAAGATGATGCATGAAGATCCTCCACTGATAGTAGCATGCCGTATAATATAACTACTTTATAAAGGCATGAAGAGGCTTTTTTTTTTTCTGCATTAATGTGCTGGGGATTGTCAGGTTTTAGTTTTCTGTAGTTGTGTCAAAACTTCTCTTCTCGTGATTTTAGCATTCCATGCTAGTTTCATACAATAGTTTATTATATTTACTCATAACAATTTCAGAATAAAAGTTTTTTTAAGTTGTATGTTAAATAAAATTTAAAAAAAAAAATCCAGTGGAAGGAGTCGTAGCATAAGATTGTGAAGGAGGATTTGAGCTGATATTGATTTTAACGTGAAAACTCGCATAGATGAAATACCGCTTGAAAGACCACTTCTTTTTGGAGCACTTCCAAAGCCTTTTTCGGCACCTCCAAATTTTTAAAAAATGCCAAGCGTGTCGTTTATAAAATTATGCGTATGTCCTTCGATAAAAAAAAGTAATGTAACAGTGAAATTGCAGATTTATGAAAAAAAAAAAAATTGGGTGTTTGAAGGTGGGTGACAGTGAGGTGCGGTAATTGGTGGCGTTGGCAGTGGACACTTTTGGTGGTGGCAGACGATTATGAGTGTGGCGGCGTAGCAGAATAATGGTTTGTGATTTAGGAATGGACATATGAAATGAGTTACGAAATAATCTCTTAACTTATTTAGTAAGTTCATACTCAAATTTCAAAACACCTTAAATTCTCAAATACTCTATAAATCTAAAAATACATTATACATATTTTAAATAATCTAAAAGTGTTACTTTTAAAGGTTTACGAAATGAAAGTGATTATAAAAATAGAATCACAAAACGAGATCTTAGCTTGAAGGTGACGCTGAACAGCAAAAATGGAGACAAAGTCGTGAAAGAGGAGATATGTGAGTTTTAGGATTCAAAGACATTTTAGTCATTACGGTCAAAATTTAAGGATAATTTAGTTCAAAATGAAAAATTTGGAGATACCCAGAAGTGTTTGGAGGTGCGATAAGAAACAGTCTAGATGAAATGGGCCATTAACGTTTTTATACGTGGCTTATTTCTTCCAGTAGCCCTATTATTACTAACTGGACTCTATACTAAGTCAAAAGACTAAACTACCCTCCCTGACTTCACCATGCCACCACTGCGGTCTATAAACACATTACTATCTCTCTATATATAGAGAGAAGGATAGACACACACATTTGTATGTTTGGCTATCATATACACTAGGCACACATTTTCTATATCAATGTTAACAAAATAACAATTATAGTTTTTATATTTCATGCGTGATTCTTTATCTTTATTATGTCCCCACTCTCTACCTTTTGTCTTTCTTTTATAGTTTAACGTGTTTTTCTAGTTAAATGCATATATTACAAGAAATTTCAAACAAGCACTTAATATTGAAAGGAATAAATTCTTTTAATTTTAATAGTATATAACAATGTCAATCATGTTAATTCAAAATTAAAAAAGGTGTAATTTAAATAATAACATTAACATATATTCAAAGGTTAAACTAATAACACATGATAAAGTTTGATGGTTTAAATAATTAATTAAAATTTTAGATATTTGTTCGAAAACTATTAATTTCTTTTCACATGATGAAAATCGTAAATTGCAAGGGGAAAAGATGTAATTTATCTCTATTATCTTCAGATTTTCTCAAAATTTATCAAGCGGAAAAGAAAATAGCGGAGAAGGAAAAAAAAAAAAAGGTCCCGCCCATTATGACAAAACTCCGGAACGACGACGTTGGGTTCCCTTCACCCAAATTTCTTCAGAGACACTGATACTCAGTGCAGTTCATATTCCCTCGAGCAAAACGGCCTCACCGACGATGGAGGGCGGCGACAACGCGAACATGCTTCGCATTCTGGTGGCTACCGACTGCCACCTTGGGTATATGGAGAAGGATGAGGTGCGCCGCCACGACTCCTTCCACACCTTTGAAGAGATTTGCGCCATCGCCGAGCGTCAGCAAGTGGACTTCGTTCTCCTTGGTGGCGACCTCTTCCACGAAAACAAGCCGTCGCGGTCAACGCTAGTCAAGGCCATCGAGATTCTCCGCCGCTACTGCCTCAACGACCGCCCCGTCCCCTTCCAAGTCGTCAGCGACCAGACGCTCAACTTCCAGAACACGTGAGTCTCTCTCTCTCACTAACACGTATGTGCGGTTCTTCAATGTATGTGAAGGTTATTAGGTATCGAGTGAGTGATTGTTGCTTGTTCCGCAGGTTTGGTCACGTGAACTATGAGGATCCTCACTTCAATGTTGGTTTGCCGGTTTTTACCATTCACGGAAATCATGATGATCCTGCTGGCGTGGTATGATTTTGGACTTGTTTTGTTTGTCCATTGCTGCATTTAGAATTTGTTCGATTAAGAAGGAAGACCATAAGGAGATGTTATATTTCGGGAATTACTCCGTGTTTACTGGAAATGATTGATTGTTTTGAAAGTTTGCGTGTTCGAATGTTCAAGATGTTTATGTTGTAGTTTGGTAGTTAAAAATTGAAACGAGTTTTGGTTTTACTTGCAACATTGGTTTTGTTAATTAAGTCGTTAGTTAGAGTTTCGGCTGGATAAAATGAACTTCGAGTGGCTAGGATTAGGAAGGGGATGGGCGTTATAGACTGAGGACTTGGAGAATTATCATCGGCTGTTGGTTTTCTCTTCTTTACTGTTCAATGATCTTAATTTGGTTTATTGTTTCCTTAGGGGTTGGGTGGGTGGTAGAATCACAAAAGAGGTTAATGATTGTCCGTTTGGACTTGGGAAATACTAGTGTACTTTTTGCTTGTTATATTTCCAAGTCATAAGTGCTAGTATCTGGACTAGTGTTTATTTATCTCGCCACTAATTATTTTGCTTCAACAGGGGATTGGATGAAGATATGTTGCTAGTGACAATTGCTTTGTCTTTTCTTTTCTTTTCTTTTTAATTTTTATAAGGATTAGAGTTGTTGGTCTTGTACTTAGCATTGTTGCAAGATAAATTCAGAATAAGATTGATAAATGTGTTATTACGCATCAAAAACATTTTTTAAGAATATGCATATGGCCAAAGTAGAGCTTGTAAAGGCTTGGACGATTCTCACTCTCTTTGTGCGCTAGTTTTTGGAGTTGAGTTAGAGCCTATTGTAAAATTGATTTTAGGTCAACCCTTAACTATCCAAAAATCTATCTGGCCACAGCTCTCCCAGTGCAATCTATTTAGCTCTGCTACTTACCCTCTCCGATATATAAAAAAACAGTCCTACAATCTCCACATTCCAGATTTCTAATATTGATCATGAAGGTGCGGGTGTTGAGATCCCACTTCAACTATAAAAAAGACCAAAGTAGAACTTAGAAAGGTTTGGGCAATTCTTACCTCATGAACTAGCTTTTGGAGTTGAGTTAGGCCTAATCAAAGCTGTGATGTCTAAATTCTGACTATTGGGAGACCTTATTTACATTTTTCTCAAGAAGCAATTTGTATATACTTTTGAACAGGTTATGATGTTTTTATTTATTTTGCTTGTTGTATTTCCTACTGATATTTGTGATGAGAAAAATTCAATTGGTTTTGAAGGAAACTGACCCCCCTCACCTCCTTTTAATTTAGCTAGGTATATATTTGACCGCATTAACATTTTGTCCATCTAAATTGTATTGTGTTTACTGCATTCCAAACTGCAACAAATATGTTCACTTGATTGAATCATTGTTGCAGGACAACCTATCCGTGGTTGATATTCTCTCAGCATGTAATCTAGTCAACTACTTTGGGAAAACAGTTCTTGGGGGTTCTGGTGTTGGTCAGATCACTCTGCACCCTATTCTTATCAGGAAGGTTTGTGATTGAATACTCTTTCTATCTGGATAAAGTAGATTTAGTGAAACCCTCATTTTTTCTTTAGGTGCATGTTTGGTTTTGCTTAATTTTCAGGGAAGCTTTTTCTTCCCCCTCAAAAAAATCTTTTTGAGTAAAAAATACGCCAATGCAGACAAACTAATGGGGAAATAAAAGAAGAGAAAACTGGAATGATTAAAAATCTTATTTTGTCCTGAAGCTGTAATTTTATGAATTGCAGGGTTCAACAGCTGTTGCTCTGTATGGTCTGGGAAACATTAGAGATGAAAGGCTTAATAGGATGTTTCAAGTATCCTACTGATAAAATTTTCTTTGAAACGATTCATCTATTTAAGTACACACTCCTATCCGGAGGTAGTATGTTACTTATTTAAATATTCTTTTAGACACCACATGCTGTGCAGTGGATGCGACCTGAATCTCAGGAAGGATGTCAAGTTTCTGATTGGTTCAATATTCTGGTGCTTCATCAAAACAGGTTGTCTTCCCTCGTCTGTCTGTTTTATTAGGTTGTATTTAATATCTCTAATCAGAATAGGTTGATTATCCTGAAATATAACTTTGACTTTGAACTTATTGATCTTAGTATTGAAGTTTTAGATTTTAATCTACATGATTATTTATCTTATTTTCAATAATCGAATGTAGGGTGAAAACAAATCCAAAAAATGCAATAAATGAGCACTTCCTGCCTCGCTTTCTAGACTTCATTGTGTGGGGCCATGAGCATGAATGTTTGGTTGACCCGCAGGTGTTCTGATTAAACTTCTCTTAAATGAATCCAGATAGAACATGTTGTGCTCTGCAAAATTCATATGAATTTTAATTTTCTACAGGAAGTTCCAGGGATGGGATTTCACATCTCGCAACCAGGGTCATCAGTTGCAACGTCTCTTATTGATGGAGAATCAAAGCCAAAGCATGTACTTCTTCTAGAAATTAAGGTTGTCTATGTTCTGGGAATCTAAATGTCTCTCCCATAGTAGAAGATCAGTGATTGTCGTTTCTCATTGTCTTACTAAGTGCTTAAATGAATGATTATTGTCAGGGAAATCAATATCGCCCAACTAAAATACCTTTGATGTCTGTGCGACCTTTTGAGTATACTGAGGTGAGGTAAAATACTTATATTTTGTTTTATTCATTAATTATTAGTTATGTACAGAATTTACATTTTTCATTGTTGTTTGAAGCAAAATTGAACTGATTTAGTGGTTGCCATTTGAAGCCATGTCATGGTTCTTCAACATTCATTCTAATCTTTGTAATGCAGGTAATTCTAAAAGACGAGCCAGATATTGATCCCAATGATCAAAGTTCTATTCTCGAGCACCTAGACAAAGTGGTATGTGGGTTTTCTTTATCAGATGATTTTTGTGTTGCTCTGTCCTTTTGGTTGTTTTCAAACTTCTCGTGGGAGAGACCTACCTTGGTATCTTTTGACCAAAGTCTTCCTCTTTGGTTCCTTATAGTGGTTATTCTTATAGTAATTTGTTCTTATTCAGTTGTGACAAAATTTGGCTACTCTGCTTAAGAATCTGTTCAAGGACCACTGAAATTTGTGGGAACTTCAATTTTCTCAAATTATTTTTATGCACGGATCGGTGATCATATTTATAGTGTTTTGATAATAGAATATGGTTCAGGTTGGGAAACTTATAGAAAAGTCTAGTAAGCAGGCCGTCAATAGAAAAGAACTCAAGCTTCCACTAATACGTGTCAAGGTAATTTTTGTACACTGTACTATGACTTTTGAATGTCACATCTACATTGATTGGCTCTTTTATTTTTCTTTTCATCTAGCAAGAAGATAATTCTGTAATTAATTGCTTCTATAATCTTTATAGGTTTTGATCTTGCACCTTTCTTCTAGAAAAGATATTTTACGATATTAAACCAATTAAACACCATTCTTCATATATGGAGTCAGATTCACCATACCATCAAAATCCAGAGTTTATTAGGAATTTTTATTTGAACTTCTAGTGGCTACAATGGACATCTAGTTGCCTTGGATATTATATGATGTTTTCTGGCGTGACCTTAACTTCTTCAATGTAAATTACAGGTAGATTATTCTGGATTTATGACTATAAACCCCCAAAGATTTGGGCAGAAATATGTTGGGAAGGTAATTTCTACCCTTAGCTTTCCTGAATTAGTGTGCTAATGCTGATTTTGCTCGAGAATTGTTTTCTACTGTTGATTAGTCATCCTTATACTAGGTTGCAAATCCCCAAGACATTCTGATTTTCTCAAAGGCTACAAAAAGGGCAAAGGTTGAAGGTAATTTGCGTTATCTTTATGTACCTTTCTATACCAATTCATTTCATATCAACCGTATTTACCAATTACAATATCTAAGACAGGCATCTTTTATCAGTTCTCTTACTGATGAGGAAGCCACAATTATACTTTTATTTCACATTGTGTAAAGGGGGTAAATATTGTGGAATCGTATTAATACTACTAACAGCGTTCAATTACAATGAACAGTGCTACGGGAGCATAAAACAATAGCTACTAAATGGAAAAGCTTATAGTAATTATGGAAATGACT
>Ga0099824_1005559_pt1 | contig 17695 bp, 3 predicted proteins | sample SiratrowhiteBW_FD_76837 | JGI IMG/M metagenome (GOLD analysis project Ga0099824, IMG submission 76837) | Root nodule microbial communities of legume samples collected from California, USA - Siratro white BW | ecosystem: Host-associated > Plants > Roots > Nodule | place: USA: California... | reverse complement strand
GCTGTTGAGGGCCATCCAGTTGCTTGCTGCTTATGAGAGCAGGAAGCTGAACGGAGCCGAGAGGCCCTACGCAGTACATGAGAAAGAACTGCGGGGAAGACCAGCCATAAAACTATCTAAGGATTGGAAGACAATAATATAGGTATAATCCTAGAAAGACCAGTGGTGTCTTTATCGAATAGTGACTTCGTTTTTTCTCGGAAAAAAGTTATTTAGTTATTTTATATTTTAGGTTAAATTTTTTATAAATATAGTTTTTTTAAAATATATCACAATAGATAATTAAATGATTTTTTTTCTCTTATTTTAGTTAATCCAATATTAAGGTGTTCTTCTGTTTTCTAATACTGAAGTTCATGTTTTGTAATTCTTTTTATAATTATATATTCAATTGTTATTTTGAATTGATTATTATATTTAATAATTGGATTAATTTAGTAATTGAATTAATATCGATTAAATTGTGTTGTGGAATTTCTAAACCGATTTTCAATTCAGAATAATATTGTTGTTTACAACGGGCGATTGTAGTTGTTCAGCATATTGTGTATTTAGCAGATACTCCACAATTCTGTGAGTATTCGTAATTTGGATTTTCTTTAGGAGCCAGTAAGGGATTTGTGGAGCCTTCTTAGTATAATTTTGGTTGCGCGTATCAACATGTGTGATAATTGAAAACACTTTTAAGATGAAACGACTCATTCTAGAAACCTTTAGGTTTTTGGCTGGATAAACCTTTTCGTCTACTCGACCTCGAGGCTGGAGTTTGTGTATGACTTGGGTTTGTGTACCATCATAACTTGGACTTTAAGATTTGAATGTCAGGTAACTCTAATGTCACATATGGCCTATTAGGCCATTAATATTAGTACGAGTAGTTACCAACATAATGACGAAAACATTTGTATAGGTCATAACATAACTTCCCAATCTTCCAAAACATTAGTCATTCTTTTTATGTTAAAATCACGATATTTTAGTTAGAGAGGATGCTAAAATCTATCCCTATAAAAGAAAAAACACCACAAGTTCAATCACATAGACATTTGAACTCACTAGTTTAAAGTCACTAATTTGAACTAAACAAATTCTAACTTAAATCGAAATCATATTAGTAGTTGGATACATTATTATGTTAGAGATCCCACATCGACTAGAAATGAGGTATTTCAATAGTTTATAAGTGGGTACAAACCTCACTTTATAAGCCAGTTTTATAAATTTAAATTTGACTTAAAGTTCACTTCTGATATGGTCTCAAAACCTATCCTCGCAAAATTCTTTAAACTAACGAGCCGTTTTTAGTTTATAAGTATCACTTAAGTATGGTAAAAATTAAAAAAGGAAAATATTTCAAGCATATAGAAGGAAAAATATATATTTGAAAATTTATTAAATATTTTTATTAACTTTTTTAGAAAAGATCAATTATTTCGCAAACTAAATTCTAAAGCATATCTGTGTTTCTTTGTGTTGAATAATTAATACATAATGATAATTTGAAAATTTTATACTCTTTTCTAATTGCACATACATAATATAAGTTTTTTTTTATTTTAAAATAATTATCTTAAAATATTACATTGCTAATAATTCTAGATTAAATGATATATTTTTCTCTTACAGTCAAAAGAGCTACTTTAGACTATTTTTTGGTTCCGTTTGTTTAATTAAATTATGTTTTAAACTTATAATTCCTTATTTTTTTAACTTTAGATCAATTTAAGCTAATATATTTTTAAAAGATGCAATCATATTTTTAACTTTATAATTATTTTTAACTTTAATTCATAATTTATTTGAAATTTATGTTCCAATCAAAAACTTATTAAGATATTATTGTTAAGGTTAATCACTGCATGCAAAATATTAATTGTTTATCAATTTTATCTTTAAAAAGCACATCAAACAATTAAGAAATCAAAATATATTAAAATTATCCTTGAACTCCACACTATTAAACTATGTGATGCAAATTATTAAACGTATTAGATATAGGAATAATAATCAATTAAATTATCAATATTTGACTAAGAAAATTACATATATAAGTTTATTAAACATTTAATAATTTTCACTAAATTTCTAAATTAAGAACTTTTAATAATGTAAAAATTTGAAGTTAAAAATTATTGAGAGGTCAAAATTTTGCTTAATTTTGAAATAGAATAGAAGGACATAACTAGCTAAAATTAAAAAGTAAAATGGCATATAGTGTAAATTAAAGAAACCAAAAAGACAGTCTATTTGTTTTGAAAAAAAAGTTGTAACATGATTTTTTCTTAATTTTTATTTTCTTCAGTAACAGTTGTCTCTCAGTTTTACACTTTCCTTATCTGTTCACAATATCTTGTCATAGGTTAATACTAATTGGAGAAGTGACATTTTTTACAATTAGACTCCTTCTTTGGCCCATGTGAGATTCAATCTAAAACCGATACATTTATATTTATTGGAATTGATTCTATAAACTGCTAATTTGTAAAGACCGATATAAAATGTAATCAGTCGACTTTCATGAACATGGAAAAATTGACCTGTATAGCAAAAGCCAAATCAACTATGCTTTCCAACGCCATGTTTACAAGTATATGTACGTAACATGATCATATACACACAGTACATTTATACTTTTAAGGTATGTAGAGAGGCAATATATATATATATCATACAATATAGTGCACATCGTTAACGTGTTGATTCGCATGAATCGCGGGGTCTTCTAATAGAGCTATTTAATTATGTCCCTTCATAACATCCCAAGGTGCTTAGTTTTGTATCTGTGACATAAACACGATCTCATAATTAAATGAAAAGTAATTTCTACATTCTATTCTATTCGCTGCAGCAAATTATTGTACGAGTAACCACGCAATGAAAGAACCCTAGGCGTGGTTGATCATTTATTTAAAAAACCTAGACGATGACTTATGTCACTGAATACATTATCAAAACTATATGTGCCCTCAAAGGCAGACACTGCATAGCCCTTCGTATATTTAGAAGTTTATCTTGGTAACGAAAATTATGTACACTCATATGTTCTAATTGAAGTTGTGTGCGTGACTTTTTGAGGTTTCACCAATGGCAGAGGAAAAGACATTCCCGGAATTGATGACGTGGGATGAAAATAGTATTAGCCAATGAGAGGGTGCCAAGTATCATTGGCAGTTCACGTGGCAAGATAAAATGGTGAGGCACTGGCTTGGCCACTGAGATAGGCTGGACAGAGAGTTTAAATTTTTTTAACATTTTCCTTAGAGATACCACTATGAGATAGAGGCTTGTATGTCTTTTTCGTGATGTATCGTATGAGGTTAAAATTAAACTTTTGAACAAAACTGAGCTTTCATGTTGATGATTTCTATATGATGTTTATGAGGACACAAACGTATTTCATCCAAATAACTTGATCAATCCTTGTTCTTTCTGGTTTTGCTTCTTCTCTCCCTCAAGAGAGGGGGTTATAAGTAAATTAAAAGTTAAAGATTGTATAAATCCAAGATGGGGGTATAAAAAAACGGCAGTAGTAGTAATGATGAGGAATAAGTAATATTTTATTAAAAAAAATTGAATGAAAGATCAAATGGGCAGTGATCGCCCGCAAAAAACTGTAGTGACCAATCAATTTTTGGACTTCCACACCCTTCTTCTCTCCTTCAAGTCTGAAGCCCTTTATAAATCTCCCACCCGAACAAAACACCACCACTTCTACATCAACCCACCTTCTTTCTATTCTCCTCTTTTATCCTCACCCACCAAGATACTCTGCTCCAAAAACCATGGAAATAGACATGGACTACCACACAGATGCAATCCACAACATACACTTTTCTGAATACACCACCATCACCGACACCACCCCCTCTTCCGACGACGACTACGGTTGCAACTGGAACCACTGGTCCCCCCTCGTCAACTGGGACGCCTTCACCGGACCCCACGATGACTTCCACCACCTCATCGACTCCATCGTCTCCGACGGCGCCGCCGCCGAGTACCCCAGCCCCGAAGACCACGCCGCCAGCAACTCCCCCTCCGCCTCCATAACGGAGGAAGACGACAACGAGGAAGAAACAGCCGCCGCCGACGATTCCAAGGGCCTCAGACTAGTCCATCTGCTCATGGCCGCCGCGGAGGCCCTCACCGGCGCCACCAAGAGTCGCGACCTGGCTCGAGTGATATTGGTTCGGCTCAAGGATTTGGTGTCCCACGCGGCGCACGGCTCCAACATGGAGAGGCTCGCCGCCTACTTCACCGACGCACTCCAGGGCCTGCTAGACGGCGCCGGGGGTGCGCACAATAACAGCAAACATCACTACTACATCACGTGCGGGTCCCACCAACCCCGGGACGATCATCATCATCAAAACGACACCCTCGCGGCGTTCCAAATGCTCCAGGACATGTCTCCCTACGTCAAGTTCGGACATTTCACCGCCAACCAGGCCATCATCGAGGCCGTGGCCCACGAGCGCCGCGTCCACATCGTAGACTACGACATCATGGAAGGGGTCCAGTGGGCTTCTCTCATGCAGGCCCTTGCCTCCAACAAAACAGGTCCACCGGGCCCACACCTCCGAATCACCGCATTGTCCCGAACCGGCACCGGACGCCGCTCCGTCGCCACAGTTCAGGAGACAGGCAGGCGCTTGACGGCGTTCGCCGCTTCCCTTGGGCAGCCGTTCACGTTCCACCAGTGCAGGTTGGATCCCGACGAAATGTTTAAACCTTCCTCTTTGAAGCTGGTTCGCGGAGAGGCTTTAGTTTTTAACTGCATGTTAAACTTACCGCACCTGAGTTACCGCGCGCCCGATTCTATTGCGTCGTTTTTGAGTGGGGCGAAGGAGTTGAAGCCGAGGCTGGTGACTCTGGTGGAGGAAGAGGTGGGGTCCAGTGTGGGAGGGTTCGTGGGAAGGTTCATGGACTCGCTGCATCACTACTCGGCGGTGTTTGACTCGCTGGAGGCTGGGTTTCCGATGCAGGGGCGGGCCAGGGCCCTTGTGGAGCGGGTTTTCTTGGGCCCAAGGATAGTGGGCTCACTGGCCCGGATATATCGGACGGCTGAAGAGCTGCAAGAGAGAGGGTCGTGGGGGGAGTGGTTGGGTGCGGCGGGGTTCAGGGGAGTCCCAATGAGCTTCGCCAATCATTGCCAAGCGAAGCTTCTATTGGGTCTTTTCAACGACGGTTATCGGGTAGAGGAGTTGGGGACTAATAAGTTGGTGTTGAATTGGAAATCTCGGCGCTTGCTTTCTGCCTCTCTTTGGACTTCTTCTTCTTCCTCAGACTCCCATTAATTTATTTCTACTAAGAATTCACCTAATTGTTTCATATCTTAGCCTCTGTTTCGTACTTAGATAGCAATGAGTAAAAAGATAAATTATTCGCATGTCGCAAGTTTTCATCTCCTTTGTAATACACACAACTTACTCAACATAAAACAAACTCATCAAAACTTCCACCAAACACCTCTTTACTTTTTCATATTTAATCTGTTCGGTGTACTGAACTTTATTTTGCAATTCAGGATAAGACAAATATTATAGTAAAAAACATTTTTAAATTTGCCGTTGTAAAATACGATGTGGTTGTTCTTGTATTCATGTCTTTACGAAAACTTACCGTATAAACCACACCCATCGTAATTTGAATTATTGGAAGCTTTGTCTCCATATCTCTGTAAATATATGTTACTTTCTGCCAGACCTGCAGGCTCCTTTGTTTGCCTCCTGTTATTTTTAGGTGCACTTTAGTATCACAGCAACATTATTATAATATTTTCAGGTGTGTGAAATTTTCAACTTGTAGCGTGCCTTGTATTATAACAAACTTATTGAAAAATAAACAATAACATTTAAGTTCAAATTAAAAAATCATAAAGACAAAACACATAATATATATTTATTTGTATTTTCTTGTGCGTACCCGTCTAGAGGTAAATTGAAATTCATGCTAAACTAACCTAAAAGAAAGTTAAATATTAATTACTGTAATTTTTAAAATAAGAGGGGTATTCAGTAATCATGATTGAGTCAAGTTCAAAAGAAGTGTCATTTTCTTTAATAATTTAATAGCAAAAACTATTTACCAAAATTTGTATTAGAAGTTACAAACTCTTTAAATCGTGCTTCTAACTTTTTGTTTTTGTTCTTTTACATGTTTTTTGTATTTTTTTTTTTCCTGAATGACTTTCTTGAAAGCACTTCATTGGAGTCTATATGACATAAAAGATATAGTTTGGCTTTATTTTATATTAACTATATTAATATCATCATATAGTTGCCCGCAAAAAAAGCATCGGATAGTTAAAAGTTAAAAACAGTGTTTGTTTATTAATTCATAGCATTTTATTTGACTCCCTACGACTGGTGAGAGTGATAACCGATAATTCAGAACACTGAAAAACAAAGTGGCTGATCTTAACAAGGTCTATTTATTGTATAGAAGGAGGGATCATACAACAAAACACTTACCATCTTTATTCTTTACTTCTTTTACTTAACGATGATGAAACTTGTTTGTTAGAATATATTAGAGAAGAATGAAAGTGAGCATAAAAATTTATTTTTAGAAAAACTTAATCTTTCTTTATTTTATTTTTGGAGTATATTTAAAAGAGTTATTCTCCAATTTTATCATTCGTTTCTTTTAAATTATTTTAACAAAGGACTAATCTTATTTATTAAATACAAATAAAATATTAAAATGGTGAATAACACTTTTGAAGTTACTTACTATTGGTTTTTTCAACTTTAATGATTAAAGATAAATTATTTATTAACCATTAAATTAGAAAGAAATGAAAATATAATTTACGATTTTTATCTCTTATTTCTTTTTGCAATTTTATTCCACACATTTCAAAAATTCAATTTTTTATCCAATTTTTTTTCGCATACGTTTTATTTTTACATTCTATCTGATTAAATTATTTTCAATTTTAATTGGTTTAAAAGTAAAAAAAGTTTTAATTAATATTATACTAAAATTCCATATCAATAATTAAAGTGGCGAAATTATGTATATAAGGTAGAGTTGTTATTATTGTAACTTTAGTGAGTGTTATAGCAAGAGAGGAAATTAGGTCCTTTATAAAATTATGAAGATAAAAATCCGAACTTTTAGAATAAAAAAATGAAAGTAAAGTATGGGGACATTTAAATTCGAACTTTTTTTTTTTTTCTTGTAATCTTTCTTTCTCGTTTGTTTGTTCATGGTTCTGAAATATGAATGAATGGCTGAGATGAGTTTGGGAGGTGGGAAGTCACCTTCTTCCGCGTGTCATCCTGTCTGGAAGATACTGTGGAATGTTCCGTACAATATATGTTATTTTGCATTTCAATCTCTATTTTATTCTATCAAAACATAAACAATTATGCTTCTGAGCTCATAATACTTTTTAACAAATGGTACATTAATCAATTAATTACTCTAAATACGTTCCGTAATTCGAGAGATCTTCTGCAACATCATTTCTTCATGCAGATGTTTGTTTATTATTGAAGAGCATTTCACACTGTCATATATGTCATTTCACACATACGTCTCCGTAATTTATCATTTGATCAGTAGATTAGTCAAAAGTATGGCTAATCAATTTTTTTTATTCCATTATTTGGCTAATCGAAAGTACGGCTAAAAATTTTTTTTTATTCCTTTTTGCTAGTTGATAAATATTAGCTTTGTCATTCGACTTGAAAATTTTATTTAGTCAAACAGGTTTAAAATTACAAAAAAAAAAAAAACTCTATGAATTTAAAAGAATAAGTGCTCTTTCCAAATTAAAATTACTTTTCGATTCTCTCAAATTTAATCTACGTAGCATTTAGTCATGCTTGTAACTCTGTAAATGAATGATTAATATGCGAAGTCCATGTTACAAGGGACAGACGGAGTATGGATAAAATGGTTTTCTTTAATTTTTTTAAAAAACTTTTAAGATATTAATTAATTATGTATGAAGTATTCAAAAGTTTATTTTTAAAAATCTAAGAGAATTCCTAACACACCAAAATTGTTTTCACATTTATCAAGTATTATCTAAACATAGTTTTCTAATGATTGTTTTTACCGAATCCCCATAAATTAGCAGAAGGCTCATTTTGTTAAAACTAACTGTAATTTCCTTTTTAGCCAAAATATAATTGTACTTTTCTTTATTTTCTCTTATACATTAATTATAATATTAAAAGTAATTTTTGATATTTTTTTATTTGTATATATTTACATTAAATTACCAAAATATTCCGAACTATTATGACAAAAGTGGGTTTAGTTTTTGTTAAGTAATTTTTTAATTATGGAGAATATTATTTCGATATTTAAATGTCAAATATATTTCATAAAAATATTTTAAGAATGTTAAAAACTTAATTTAAGTATTAATTTCATTAAAATCGAAAATATTATAAACTAACAATGAAAGCTCAGTTAGTGCTTTCTAATAATGAAATTTTGAAACTCCATTTTAATTTTTTAAATATGATTCCCAAAAGATATTTTAAGATTGAAATTTTCTCATTAAGATTGATCTCAGATTTATTATAATAATATGGATATTTTGATAATTAATACAAAGGTGTAAAACTGTTGTAAGAAAATTCTTATTATGGTTAATATTATAAATGAAAGTAAAGTATTTGGTAATTTTTAGACTTTATAATTTCACATAAATTATATATTAATAATTAGTTTTGTCAAATAACAATTTCTGTCATATCCATCATTATTCGCATTAAAAAAAAACTTTATAAAACGATAAGCCAATAACATTTTATTATATATAGGTAAAGACAATCCAATAATCCATAGCAAAAGACAATCTTTATGTAACTGTATTGATTCCATTGCAAAAACACACTTGATGTAATCACTTTATAAACTTTTGAGAAAATCTTTAGCAAAGAAAAGAAAACTAATATATTAAAAATCACATCTAAATGCTATTCGAAACTAAAAGTGATATTATAAAAGATACACGCATTAAGTAGTGAAACTTTCCGGCATTTCACAATGTGTATAAAACTCTTGTGACAAAATCATTATAGCAGCTGATATTTATTTATGATTTATGTATGTACCAGTTTATTCGTAGATAACTGCAAAATAATAGGTGGATTCTGTTCGTATAAGAAATTCGTATGTAAGTTCTAATTCACTCTACTGAAACTCTTTGGTCATCATCCTTAAAAATAAATCTTTCACCATTTGAAGCTCAACTTCATCCATAGATAATATGTACGACCTTTAAGTTCAAATTAAAAAATCATAAAGACTAAACCCATAATATAATATAATATATATATATATATATATATATATATATATATATATATAATATAACTTTTTCTATGTTAAATGCATTTTAAGATTAATACAACGTAAACTTGTTCATATTGTATATATAATGAATAAAAACTGTTTCCCGTAGGCTTTCATACGGGGATTAAATAGTAAATAGGAGGTGTGAATAGTATACCTAGGTTCAACAAAATAATTTGGGTTTCGTGAAATTGGATTTATAACACTTTCTGACCAGTTTTAGGGCAGGATTTTGATCCTTGCACCCCTACCATTACTAACTGCACTCCCACTACATGCACAACAAAACTCCTACCACTGTCACAGTTGCTGTATTAGTATTGTATAAGAAGAGAGAGAGAATGTTCAAAGAGAAAAGAAGAGAAAGCGAATCTTTGTGAAAAAAAAAAGTTGATCTTAAAAGCTTAGTTTAGAAAACTCATTGAAAGGGTATTATATATTTTGGAAATCTTGTTACGAAAAACTTCTTCTGAAATAGATTTTATGCGTTCCAGAAATTCTGTACTAGAAATTTTTTGGAACAAATAATCTGAAAATCATTAAAAAAAAATGATAAAATGGTTGTTTAAAAAAAATGCGGGGATGCGTCAAAAAATTGTGTGGGTGCAGGAAGAAGGAGCCTTTTAGGGCATGTCTTTTGGACTAATTGTGCAAGGTTGAAAACAGTCTAATTGGGCTTGTTCTGTTATAACGATATAGTATAGACAAGTTCTTCCTACACCCTAATATCCTCTTTCTGCATCCTCATACAAAATATGAAATGATAGTTATGTCTTTAACTTTAAAAGTATAAGACCAAATTAGTCTCCACTCCTTCACTCCTATCCGGTCTACACTGGAAAAAAAATGAGAATCGGATGATATCTCCATCCCATTCACATTATGAAAAAATTGACAATCGGATGAGTATGTCATTCGGTTGTCATTTCAGCATCCATTCACAAATTCAGCATCCGTTTGTTTCCATTCTTCCAAATCTTCGATTAATCCTTCAAACAAGCAATAGGTAAGTAATTTTTGGTGTTTTATTAGCAATTAATAAGTGATATTGCTTATTAGAGTAGTTGATTTAGGATTTGATGCGCTGTCGACGATAGACAGAGGAATTTTCCGATTTAGGATATGAGAACCGGATGCGGTTCTCGTTTTGATTTGAAAATGAGAACTGGATTCATCCAGTTGTCAATTTTTTTGTAATGTGAACTGGATGGAGGTGTTATCCGGTTCTCATTCTTTTGCCAATGTAAAATATATGGGTGTGCCATAGAGGCAATTGTGAAATTAAAATTTTATATTGAGATCCAGGAAGAAAATATTAGGGTAATGGAAGAACTTGTCTATAGTGTACATACCATTGTTCTTTTATAAGAGATTATAAAAAAAATTCTCTCAATCTTCTTTAATTTTTTTTCCTTATCTTTTTAGATATTGCTTGGATCGAGAAAACTAAGAGAAATGTCCAAGATTCTTAAATGGACGAGTTCTTCCTGCACCCTAATAAAAAAATTTCATACCGCAATTACCCTTGTATGACAATCGGATGACAGCTCCATCCGGTTGTTAATTTTTTTTCAAATGACAACCGGATGGGGGTGCCATTCGGTTCTCATTTCCAAATCTAAATGATAACCGGATGAAACACATCCGATTCTCATAATCCAAATTGAAAAATTAATCCGTTTTTAATTTGGACTATGAGAACTGGATGGGTTTCATCCGGTTATCATTTTGATTTGGAAATGAGAACCGGATGGCACCCCCATCCAGTTGTCATTTGAAAAAAAATTAACAACCTGATGACACCTCCATCCGGTTGTCATTTGAAAAAAAATGACAACGGGATGGGGGTGCCATCCGGTTGTCAATTTTTTTCAAATAACAACCGAATGGAAGTGTCATCTGGTTTTCATACAAGGACATTTGCGGTATGAAATTTTTTTATTAGGGTGCCGGAAGAACCTATTAGAATGCAGGAAGAACTTGTCTCTTAAATGTTGTCGTTTGGGCTTTTTTTTTTTTTATCCATTAGAGCTCTAACTTTTTTTTATTGTCTAAAAATAGAAGCACAAAATGTAAAAAACAATTACAATAATAATTAAATTTTAAACAGTAATATATATAACACCTTTCATTCAAGTATTCTAAATTCAAGTTATTCGAGTTAAAGTTTAAAATCAATCATTCAAAATTCCAAAAAATAAAAGGAAAATTGGATAATTCAAAGAATTATCGTGTAAGAAAAAAACAGTTTCTTCAATAAAATTGTAAACGTCGGTTATGAAATATGTGAAAAATTCATGAAATTGTTCTCCGAAGTGAGAAAATTTGAATGACTATATTAGCTGTAGGTGAATGATAAATAAGCATAAAATCTGAAACAAAAACAAGAGATTGTTACCATACCATGTAACATCTCAGTGAGGTGCAATGCATAAATTTAGGATCACACATATATATAATATAAGGTGAATGAAGCTTCTGACCACAACCACCTTGTCTGGCAAGGCTGAGCTGTGCCAAGACATTTGAAAACCAACTGATTAAGACTATATTATATTAAGGAATATCACACAATTTTCGTGCAATTTGGTATCCATAGGCTTATTCTTAGACTATATTATATTAAGGAATACAGCTACCAATATAGTATATAAAATTTAATGGATCTCAAGTTCACTCATAATTTATAGTTTTTAAACCCTTTTTTATTGTACACTAACAGAACATTTTAACCCTAGTTTTTCTGCATGTCCTTTGAGATGGAAAAGTGTGTATTTCCTAACCTATGCATAGTATTTGGTTCCATCTTATAGATAACGTAATACATTGTCATTCTATTTGTTGACGCCAACTACTATCTCATTAGAGAACCATTTCATAAATTGGACTATTCTCTAAAAACCTTATTATAGATCTTGGATTGACACTTAACTTTTATTTTTTAATACTCTACCTAGAACCCTACAAATTTCTAACAAATTTTAATAAATAATAAAGTATATATTTCAAAATGTGCTATTGATACTTCTCGTAATATTCAAATCATTTATGCTATCATGTTCAACAAATGTCTTAAAGTATTGTTGTTCACGTAGCCATTAGACATTATACTAGCCGCTTTAGGTGATTTAATTATTTTGCATATCTCATTTTCTAATATAATCACTTCTTTACTTTCAACTTTCAAAATTCTAACTTTTGAAGAAACACTTAATTATTAATTATTAGTATGAAGAAAAAGGGAAGGACAGAAATAATAAGTTTAAAAAAAATGTAGGAACTAAAAATTTAAATAATATGTGAAATTCATTGTAGTAAGGATTTTTTATGATAATTGATCAACTTTTTATAAATTCAGATTACATCAAAAATTTGATTTTTTCTATCTTAATTAAAATAAAAAGACCTATAATATTATAATATAATACTTTTTCACTTTTTTTTTCTATATTGGTTAAGACAATAATTGATATAGAAGATATTTTGTTTGTTTAAGTAATTGTCCTTCCAGCGTAACAAGCATGCCAATATATAATTTCCTGCATTTATACCCTCAGGTAGAATATTTTCAAATCAAAAATTAAAAACGTATTTGTACATAGATAATTTTTAGCTTTATTAAAATTTAATAATATATTTGACTACACAAATAATTGTTAATTATACAAAGATCATAATCTTAAGATGATAAATTATGAAAAAAATACTTAAAAAAGAAGAAGCCAACTGAATCCTAATATTCCATATTTCATATTTTATAGGAGATGAATTTTGTAATAACTACATATTCAAAATTTGATGTAATCAATAACTAAAATTCACATTAATCATTTTAACTTTTATGAATTAATTAAGATTTTTGAGTTAATTTTATATTACCTCTCTCCAAAGATCAATAAGGGTCACAAATATAATTGTGTACATGTATTTCATCACTCATAGTATTCACAGTAATGATTCCTGATAGATATGTGAATTGCAAATTAAATACAAATTATTAATATATATATATATATATATATATATATATATTATAATTAAATAATAGTGAAATATATTACTTATATTTAGTGTAATGAACTATAACTTCTTCCATTCAATTTAGACAATCTCAAATAAACTTTTATAAGTCTATAAAAAATAATGTAGATTAAAGTATATTAATTATCAAATTATATAACGTAAGAGTCAAAATCAATTAAGAAATTTACATGTCTATGCCTAATGTTCAAAGTCTTATAGTTTTCTTCTACAATGAACATAAGAGAAGCATGCGAAATTGATAAGAAATAATGACTATCACCTTCGAGTATCTAATGAACATTTATTTAAAAATTGTATACTTAATGCAAATAAGGTACTAAATACATTTATTTGTTGCCATCTTAAAATATTTATATTAAGTATGCATATCTACTTCACTTTATTTTTTATTGTGAAAACAAATAACACAAAAAAAAAAAGAGTTGAATTTTGTTTTTTAAAATTTTTTTATATTTTTCACAAATATTGTCGATCATTCAAACAATAGATATGTAAATCATTTAATCACTTAATGACAGTTATGGTTCTTACCTGACCAAGACGAAGACATCCTTACTGGAAGAGTCGGCGACCGAGTCCACGATCTAGAACCAAATGGGGAGTCACTTGTAGAAGACTCTCCGTCGCTTAAGCCAGTAAGAATGTATAAGGTGTTTGAAAAATCATGAGTAAGAGTATTGAAGAGTAGATGATACTTCTTGTGTATTGCAGTTGTCCTTATAGACCTTGCCATTAAAGACCCTTAAAAGGGGGTAATTACCCATCATGACATGGATCCGTTTAGAATCACTAATTGATCTTGTCCAGTGTAACGGTGCACTGGTGACTGGGTGGTTAAGCCAACCCAGAACAGATCCGGGTAACCCTGAACTTATAGTCGGGTAGGTACACAAGCCCCTCAAGTTTGTGATTCAAATAAGTGGATCACTGGGTGTACCGAGTAAAATTCGGTTTACCAAAGACTGGATTAGATTAAACCGAGGTGGCCTTACCGAAATCATCTCTGCCTTCCGAATAAGATTGGGTGCCTATCCCTCGCGCGTCGTCCTTTAGACTGGGTGGCGAAGTCATTATGACTCTTATTTAATGGGTGCAGGAGGGGAAAGGTCTGATGTGATTGAGGAGACGTTTCCCCTCCACCTTCCTGATGGTGCCACGTGGCTACTGCGTGTCGTGGCTTAATCGCGTCCGCTCGCCTTAGGCTGAACCCTACTAAATGAACTAAACTTTCCCTTTTCGTCTTCCACAGTCATATTCAAATCGACTCGGCTAAAGCCTCTTTTGCCTGGAATGCACGAACTCAACTTCTTCCTCTTCTTCTACCCCAATTACTTCTCCTGTAGGTACGCTCATGGCTTCCTCTACTTTTTTTTCCGCTTCTTCTAGTGTTCATAAAACAATGTTGGAAAGGGAGATTACTCCCATGGGTGAGGAAAATTCTTCCGAGCTCACTCATTCTATGCGCAATGAAGAGGAATCCTCGAAGGGTACTCATTCCTATTGGTCGCATGTTGCTGCCATGCCAGTAGTTGCGTCGCTTCCCGCTCAACCTCTTAGGAAAAGGAAAAACCCTCATCTCCCTGTCGCAAACCCAGGGCCCTATGGTGCTTTAAAAAGGGTTAAGAGGACTGTCCACTGCCCTCCAATAGCTAACTCTGAGTGCTACTGGGTACACAGTGATGTAGATAAACTTGTCTCCGAGTATACCTCTAGCACTAGACTGGATCAATTTGGATGTAGACTTGTAATAATAATAATAATAATAATAATAATAAATGTATTTATGTATGTATGTATGTATGTATGTATGTATGTATGTATGTATGTATAAAAGATAAAGTTGGGCAGGAGGGGTTCTTCTCAATGCTTTTATCTATTAAATGTGATGATTAGATTGTCTAGTATTTTCAATGACAGTTTTAGAATATATGTGAGAATATGATATGTGCTTTTAATTTTGAAATGATACTAAAAGATTTCATAAATAATGTAATTTTTAATTGTACTGGTTTACTTCTCTGTACTCCCATAACTTATAACCAACCGTGTTCACAAGGCTAAGGGTAAAGAATTTAAAAAACTGCATAATTAAAAAAGCAAAAATAGAAAATCACCAAACTCAAAGTTTATAGTTAAAAGAAAGTGACAACAACTAATAGTTTTCCACCTCTCCATAAAAGCAAAATCAAAGGGAATACATTTTTTGAAATCCTACTACGAACAAGTGTTACATATAGCAAAATCAACATTCATTAAGGTTGCAAGGGTCAAAAACTTAAAAGCTACATAACCATAAACCCAAAGGGGGAAAACACCACCAATCTCCGAATTTTCACTATAATAAGCATGACATAATACCAACTAAAACAATTGTTTCTCTATCTACCCCTTCTAATACTCACTAGCAGAGCTACCAGGCACAATATCAGCATGCCAAATTCCAAAATTGAAAAAAATAAAACAAAATTGAAGGACCATATAATCTGAACTAAAATTAGTTTCAATTAAGCTCTCACCATTAATTAATTGCTAAAATTTCTAATTTCAATTCAGAAGAGTTAATTGAAATCAATTCAAAGCAGTAAAATACCCAAACTCGAGAGTTGATGAAAAGGATTCTGCAACTTAGAATTAATTGAAGAAAGTAAATGGATAATAGAGAAAGTGAGAGAATGATTTAAATAACACCAGCTTCAGCATGAGGGGGAAGAGACTGAGAGAGAATTTTCAGGGTTAGAGGTATAATCTGGATTGAAAAATTAGTTTCAGTTAAGCTCTCACCATTACCAACACACTTCCTATGCCTACATTGCTGAAATTAATTGTTGAAAACTTTGATTTATAATATTTTGACATCAAGAGATAAAATAAAAAGTATGGAAATCAAAATCAATTTTTAAAAAGTAAATAATACTAGTAAAAATAAGTCGTTTTCTAATCCAACAAATGAGACAAAATAAATATAGTAAGATGTTCTTACCCGAGATGGAGACGTCCCCACGATAAAGTCGGTAGCTGAGTCCTCGATACAGAACCGAACGGGGGTCCACCTGCAGAAGACTCTCTGACACTCAAGTCAGTAAAAGTGCAAAAGGTGTTCTAGTATGTATTAGTAAAAGTGTAATGGGATAGATGATACTTCCTGCATCATCTGGTCATGCTTATAGGTCTTGTCCTTCAAGTCAGCATAATTTCCCATAAAGGTAAAAAGACCTTTAGAATCATGAATTATTACCTGAATATGTAACTGATGCAGGTCGTAATAAAGTAATGACGACTAGATTGGACTGAGGTGAGTTCGGGTGAACTTGGACTCACTGTCAGGTAGGTACACAAGTCCCCCAAGTTCGTAATTCATGTAGGTGAACCCTAATGATGATCGAGTTGTTTTTGGTCTGACATGTGCCGAGTTGGATAGGACCAAGGTGGCTTCACCCTGATCTCCCTTCCTCATTTGGACAAGATCGGGTGCCTATCCCTCGTGCATCGTCATCTGGACAAGACGGCGGGGTCATCATGACCCTCATTTAATGAAGCACAGAGCGAAAAGGGTGATTGACAGACTCTTTTCTCGCCCCATCTCAAATGGTGCCATGTACACTTTGCTCCGCGTGGCTAAATCGCGTCCGTCGAAGTTGGAAGGTCTCAAGTTACTGAAAAGCCTCCGTTACATAGGCTCAATTACAACAACTCGAAGCCGCAATTGTATTCAAGCACATTCAAGCTACCTCCTACTTCAAGGAATCTTTCTCTCGTCTCCTCTTCATCGACTTCTTTCACTTATAGGTACGCACACATGGCCTTCTCTGTATCTTTTATTGCTTCTTCGGGTATGCACAGGACAATGTTAGAAAGGGAGGTAACTCCACTAGGTGAACCCAATTCTTTTGAGCGAATCGAATCCTTGCTCAGTGAGGGCAAATCTTATGAGAATACCTTATCACTTCCCCCTAATGAGCCTCCTCTAGCTCCTTCCAACATTCCTGCTACCTTAGCTGTTCCTAGGAAGAGGAAAATCGCGAACCCTAGAGTTGTAGACCCAAAACCCAACGCTTCCTCTAAAAGAGTCAACCTAACCCCATCTCTGATCGTGAATATTCATGGGTGTCGAACGAGGTCGCGAAGTACATTTCTGAGTTTGCCACTAGGGAACAGGTAGAAGGCTTTTGTTCTGTATATCCTGTTTGTGAAGAGTCGATGGCTGATTATGTTGTGACTAGACCATGTAAAGCGAGTGAGAGAGTGTACATGAAACCGAAGCTGGATTCGTATGATTATATATATATATATATATATATATATATATATATATATATATATATATATATAT
>Ga0099824_1005553_pt1 | contig 17705 bp, 4 predicted proteins | sample SiratrowhiteBW_FD_76837 | JGI IMG/M metagenome (GOLD analysis project Ga0099824, IMG submission 76837) | Root nodule microbial communities of legume samples collected from California, USA - Siratro white BW | ecosystem: Host-associated > Plants > Roots > Nodule | place: USA: California... | reverse complement strand
TTTTTTATATAAAATATATATATATATATATATATATATATATATATATATATATATATATATATATATATTTAGGATTTGATTTTATTAGGTATGGAATTATATGATATTTTTAGAAGGATCATTAGACGGCTTGGGTATAGAAAAAAAGTTGGAAAAGAAATGGATATAAAAAAAATATTAATGGTGTAGTTCGAGTAGAAAATGATTCGAGAGTAAATATTTGTTGAATATGTAGTAAATTATTATTATTTATTATTATTATTATATATTGTAGTTATTATTTGTAGAAATTTTTTATAGTAAATTAATTATTTTTGTATTTTGAATTGAGAAATTAATTTTGTTGATTTTAAGGAAATAATTAATGTTTGATTATGTTGTACTTTTGTATAAGAAAATAAAATTGTGTTGATAAAAAATCATTTTATTTATTTTATCTAATTTTTTTGTTTGTTATATTTTGTTATTCTCTTCTTATTGTGATTGTTGTTGTTAGAATAATTGACAATTGTTAATATAGATCATCATTGTTATAATCAATGTATATAATCATTGTTGACACACACACACACATTTATATATATATATATATATATAGTAATAAGATAATAATAAAACATATATATTGTTATCACTGTTAAATTGTTGTTAATATATATTATTATTCTTAAATATTTAAACTATGAAATTTTATTATTAAATAGGGTGTTTCTTTTCTCTGTGAAAAGAGCATATGCTATTTGTAATTCTGATTTAAGAAGAGTAGTATATAAAAGATCTCTCAGATTAAAAAAACTGTGTAGAAAATCCTTATTCATAGAAGAAACATAATGAATAAATTTTAGTATAGAATTTCACTTAAAGATTTTGATTTTAATAGATAAATTAATTAAATTTATTAAGTAATTATGCAGATTGGAAATTGTATGTAAATTGTAATTTGTTTATAAAATTGATATTTATTATGTTTGGTTTTGTTCTTATCTTTATTTTCATTATTGGTGATGATTATAATAATCCCGTAAATGAATTATTAAGAGAATAAATATTATAGATGCAGAGAAATAAAGTTTATATTTTAAACAATATATTTTTAAAGTTTTTAAAAATTTTATATTACAAAATATTGTGTAGTGGAGGATTAATTCATAAGAATTTTATTTTGGATATCTTCATATTTAAATAATTTTAAAGAATATATTTTGAATTGTATTTCATATTTGATGACATTTTATTTAAATATCTATATTTATTTTTGAGGCATTTATTTTTTAGTTCTTTTGAAAAAAAAAATAAAAGTAATTAACAAAAAAATACAATAATTGATTAATAAAAATAGTGAAATGTAAATTAACATTAAAGTAAAATTATTCAACTTCATATAATATTTTCAACATACAATTTTCATCTTTATAAATAAGTACGGTGTATTTTCATATCATCATACTTATATTCCAATATTTTTTTTTCTCAATTTTCAACTTACAACAACTTTATTACAAATCACATTTTTTTAATTTTTTTTTGAAAGAATTTAACTGAAGAATGCAATTAAAAAAACGGTGAAGGACGTCATGAAAAAGATAGTTAAAAAACTGAAAAGAATAAAATAATTTAAAAACTTAAGAAATAGTTAAACCTAAAAAGAAAAGTTGAAAAATATGGTAAGTGGCATGATGAGCAAGTATTTGAGTTGTTTATTGAAAGGAATCTTACTGCCTTGACCCATGAGATTGAGGCAGGGCAGTTCTCTGCAACTCCTAGCTTGTTTGCAGTTACAGAGACACTTCTTCACTTTCAAGAATCCACTGCTTAAATAGAGTTTTTAATTCAAGTATTAGTAATTAATGGAATTATTTAATTGTATTAGTATTAGTAATTAATAAATATTCCCTAACAATACCATATTTAATAAAACAACTTATTGGCTAATTAATTAGTAGTAATTAATTAGAAGGAAGACAATGAAGAGGAGCCTGTGTGACTGCTATGCATGACCCCACTCCCCTTGTCCTCTACCAACATGCATTACTTTTAGTGCAGGGTACGGCACCTAAACACCATTCAATTCAATTCTAACCTCCTACTATTCCATTTTTCAAAACAATTCATAATTGATCCATGCCTTTTTTCTTCATCTTTCTCTTTCCTTTCCACAAAAATAATATTATATATTTATATAAATGCCACTCTGATAAATCATAATAATCACACAACTTGTTAACCTACCTGTCATTCTTTTTGGTGCTTTCCTTTACTATTATTATTATTATTATTAGGGTTCTTAAGTTTTTATTGAAAGGTCCATCTTGCCCTTCGAGTTTAAGATTGTTCTCGCCACCTGTCATTCCTTCTTTTACTTTTCTTTCACCAAAACCTCTATGCCTTTCAATCCAATGCATCTTCTTTCTTGCTAATCATGTAATAGTTACCACTCAAATTCAATACTCCACAACCGTTTCCTTTCTTTCTCAGAAAATGTTCTGTGAACACCCAGCAAAATATGAGTCACTTGCCAAGACCAAATATGGTTTAGAAGAACACAATGTTCACATATATAGAGTAAGCAATAAATAAATAAAAAGTGCTACCCTAAAATAAACTTGTGAGTAAAAAAATGAATAAATTAAATAATTTGAAATAAAAAATGTAATAAACTATTTTTCCTTCACCAAGTAAAAAGATTACAAAAAGTATTTGGAAAAAAATCAGGATTATTTATAATTGTGTACAATATTACACTTGCATCATATATATTTCTTGATATTTAGGTAATGAAACTTTTCTTTTTCTCACTTTTTCTGCATGCTCCACATGTTTTCTTATAACTTAGAATCTGTGTGAACACACGTCAACTGTGTACAGTGTAGTAATTGATCGATCTTTTAGAATTTAATAAACATATATTCACACTGTGATCAAAATTCTTTGCCAAGTTTTTAAATTTATACAACTAAGCTGATTTATCAGGAACAATACATTTTGTACTGTGAGAGGTTCTTATTTTTGGCGGTCCATTTTGATGAGATCAAGAATTAGAAGTGCAGTATCTTTTTTGAGTGAATATTAGAAGTGCTGTATGGTGCACCATAAATCTAATTTCTTTTATGATATAATAATATCATCGAAACATTATGATAATAGTGGTAGAGATGATGCGTTTATAGGAATAATCTTTAATGTGTATGCAGAAGATTGAGAATTACGACAGAATAATAATAAAAATATAAGAATGGGAGTTAGATTTGAAGCTTTCAAAACGAGTGACCAGCTTGACCAAAGATGGAAGGGAAAAAATTTAGGTTAGTCCGATAACTACCAATATTCCGACAAAATTGTTGTGCATGATTGAGCTGATATGGATGGTAAGCCATCCTCATCACCGGCATAGATAGGTATCAAGCACGTGATCCATGAACTTTGCCAAAAAAATGAAACTGTGTGATTTGTGATCATCAACTAGTACTAGTCCTTTGCCCCCATCATGAGGACTCTATTTTGCTGTACATTCACTCTTGACTCTAGTTCTAAGCTGGTAACTTTCAAAGAAAAAATAAAGGAACAAGCAAATTATTTGTTCTTTCTATTTCCATGTAAAAAGGGTCTTGCATAAAAAAGTGTTACATGGGGTATATGCAAGGCACAGCTAATGTTTCATGCTACATTAGTATGGTCAAGTCTTTGAGCCTCGAATTTATGGTTGGATTTGCGTGGCACATGCCTATGAGAAGGGTTTTAACCTGTTTTTGGGAGCGGGGAAGATTCTTTTTCTTAGCATGGATGATAAAGTATAGCTTATAAAAGATAAATTTGTTCGATTCTAAACACAAAAGTTTTTCATCAGAATATTTAGTGTGGGTAAAAGAGATTACTCTAATATTCTGTTTCGAAAAGTAGCATATACAAGTCATTAATTTCGTCCATTTTTTCACTTTTAGAAATTTATTAACAACATTGCAAGACTTATTGTTTTCATATATGGATAATTGATTTGGTGATCTCAAAATGAAACAAAAATTCTACATTAGTTGATTATCCAAAGTTATATCAGTGGTATGAAAGATATATAAAAGTTATATGATGAATATTGGAAATATTGCGAGTCCTTCAAAATCTATACTACCATCCCACAACCATTTTTATGAACTTTTTATTCAATAATTTAATTAAATAAAATTAATTCAATATTTTATTATTATTATTAGGGTTGTAACTAATTAGAATGACGGTTGTAAAATAGTTTTTTTTTTCCCTTTAATTTAGTTATAAATGTTGAAGGCAAATAAATGGTTTTGTTATCTAATTATGACCTAAATGTTACATCATTTACACATGTGATTACACTGGTGTAATTTGTGCTTCAGCTGTATGAAAATGGATGGAAGATTGGTGTTACAGAGGCAAAATAATGATAAGCCCCATTAGGTTTCTGAGCAGAACGTGGTTGTGTCGTTAGCTATAGTGACAGTGCATGAGAAAGCCCACAAATACTATTGATTCTTTTCTTAGAAATCAAAGTGTACCTTTGGTTACATCTGAATGACTCAAAGGCATCAAAGAATCGTTGGCATGACCATGGTGGGTAAAAAAGTGCATCTCCAATTGTAGAGGAATGACATGACTAAGTGTCATTTAGAACCAGGCAAGTTAATTGTGGTACAAATCAAACAAACATAATTGGAAATTTGAGACACAAATCAGTTGGAGGAATTATCGTTATCGCACACAAAAACTGCTCTTAGTGACATGTGCAAACATTGCTACATCTTAATTAATTAATCTTTTTCTAAACCACATAGTACAATGTATATAATTGCGGTGTTGGATATTGTTTCATCATTTTGTTAGGTATGTTGGTTGTTGAAATGTAATTGTACTATGCCATTGCATTGCGGGGTCATATTATTTCCATTGTTTGTTCCCTTTAAAGTTAACTTGGTCCTTTTGGCCACATGGGGTGACACGTGCCTTGCTTCAATTTTCTCTCTCATAGATGTTAAGTTTCTATAACTATTAAATTATTATATTTTTCCTAAGTCAAGTTGCAGATTTTCTAGCGAGCTAGGCAAGTAGTGGAGGAATGATTTTCTTGCCAATTTTATTATTTTTTATTGCTAACCACAATGTTGTTGACGAGCAACGAGATAACAATTCTTTGTGACGTGAACTTTATGACTTTTCTGCAAAAGGTAGATCTTATTGTTTGAGGTTTAGAAATCGAATTTGAGAAGGACCACGTATGTTGTATATACCCCCGTCCCAAAGAATTAGCTTGACAATGTTACAAATAACTAATAAGATGTCGATTAATTAATTAATAATTAACCAATAGATTAACTATCATTAACCGGTATAAAATTATGTACGTCGAACCATGTGCTAATGACAATTTCATAAGTTTATTTATCAGTGGGCACGAATGAAGAAAAGAAAACAGTAGGTTTAACAAAGAAAACTTGAAGCTTTAACAAACCATGGTCGAAATAGCAGAACTTAAATCTCAGATTACCTTATAATCTTCTTGTTTTATTTTCCATATTAGTATAATTTTGCATGTCCGAAATGAGCAGATAACTTTTTATTACATAAATGAACCATTTGTGTCAATTTAGTATGATTTTATTTTGAAAAAGTCATGTCAAATAAATATAATTTTTTTTTTATATTTGACTAAAATTATGTCAATGTGACACAATTTTTATTTAAAATATGTTATACTGAAATCGTTTTAAAATTACACAATTTTATTATAATACGGTTTAAACAACTTAAGTCGTCTTGTATTTATAAGATTTGTCATAATGAAATTATTTTAAACTGAGACAATTTCTCTATTTATATAATAAAAAAATATATTCATTTTAGACATTACGATGCAGATTGTATTAGTTTGGAGAAAAAAATCCAATATTTTTATAATGTTTTATAAATAATATTATCATATTTATTAAATATCACACATCAATTAAAAATAAAATTAATTTATGATATATAAATCAATTTTATGAAAATAAATTAAAATTTAATTATTTTTCTAATATCATGTCATTACCAATTTAGAGTATCTAATTTTACACATGATATATGTATAAAAAGGGTATTAAAGTATCATGTGCGGGAGAATGAATATCATTATGAGTAGCAAGTCTTCAAAGCTTGAAAATTCCTTTTATTGATTTCATAACCAATACATTACATGCATATAATTTGTAGACAAGACAATTTTCCCAAGTTATTCCCCCACCAAAACGACCGTAGGCTACACACATTCGTCTACGTATTATACTTGATTGACTCACAACATATAAGGTATAACATGTTTCTTTGTTAAATAAAAAAGAGTGTTAATTACAATGGTGATGACAAGTACTAAGATTAAGAAGATGACGTAATTTACATTTCCTTATAGTTAATGGAAAAATTAGAAAGAAAAATAAAAAGCATGGAAAAGTGGAAGAATGATGGAAAAGCAAAACAATGGTGAATGGTATGGTTGTTAACCCTAGAAATAGAAGAAGGAAATGAGGGGCAAAGGAGGAAGAAGAAAAGGGCAATGATGAGTTGAATGAGATGGGATCCACTTGATTATCTTTTTATTTGGCATAGTTTTAATTTTTATTTTTGACTTAGGAGTTTGGGTCCCATTCCGGCCACCACAGTCTTTATGGATTGAATGATAAAGAGCACCGCACGTGGAGTCTGAATCAAGAGACTGTCCACTGTCCAACCACAATCAAATGACACCCTGTATTTTACTTCTATTTTCATTTCCTCCACTTCAAAATTCAATGCCAACAAAATTAAATAAAATATGACACAAACAAACCCTTTATTCCCCAAATACACCTTCTCAAACCCCATCTATTTCCTACTCAATCAATATTCTTCCTGTTTATTTGATTCTTCATGCATTTCACTTAGCTACCATCACCCAACAAATTGCAAGCTTCATAGAAGAACATTTTATAAAAAAAAATCTGCCCATAAGATATAAACATATCATGAAGTCAAATGAGTTTATAAAGTTAAATTAAACTTGATAATTATTTTATACTAAATAGTTGATGCATCGCGTATGTATTTGCTTTAGTATCAGACATATTATTCAATTATAAATTAATCCATAAATGTTTAAGTAATTACAAATTTAATAAATACCATCCCCAGTATAATATTATATAATTTATTGATTAAATTGATAAATTTTGCTATATTTTTACAGGAAAAAAGTATTAATAAAAATATATGTAAGGAGTATTTCAATTTGTTATACAAAACCAATATAAACTAATAGTTTTTACTAAAATGTTACGATATTTTTACTATTTGAGTTTATAAAATAAGAATTTTTAAGATTTTTTACATGTTTCAAAGATGTTTTTTAAGATAAGTAATTTTCTTTCATTTTTATATTAGTTTAGTAAATAATGTTATTATGAGAAATAAGGATTTACACGGTTTCCTTTTAAAAAACGACACAGGAATTATGAAAAGTTGTTAAGAGGAGTGTGATTGTTTTCCATTTAAGATTTATTGTACAGCTAGCATGTTGCAGCCTCTAATTGAGAAAAGTAAAAAATTCAAAATAGAGACATTGATTTCAAGAGAGTTGAAAATAAGGAGAGTGATAAAACTAGAGAAGACTAAAAAAAGGATTCCATTCATAAAAAAACAAAAAGAAAGAGAAACCCTATGCTTTTCCAAATTTTACTGAGCCCTTATTATTCCCACTCATTATTTTTGTTGCTTAAAGCTTGCCCTCCTCTCCCTTATCCTCTATCATTCATTCATTCATTCTCTCTCTCTCTTTCCACACAAAGAACAACTCAGCTCCAAGCTCCCATCTGAAAGGAGTTCCATGCTCCACAAAACACACAAACACAGAAAAGAGAGACCCACTAGCCCACTAAGCGATACAATTTCAGGGTCACTTCACCTCCTAGCTACACACATACAAAAAAAATTATTATATATATATAGATATATATATTCAAAACATATCTAGTGGCAGTACTTCTACTTCCACTATAGCTGCTAGCTAGCTACCAGATAGGAGAAAGAGTGTTTTTTTTTTAAATAAACCCCACCAATTCATTTATTTTTTTTTTCTTTAAAAAAAGTGCTTATAGAGAGCTTGGTTATATGAGATAACAAGATCATGGAATTGGAGGCTGATCATCAAAATGGGATCCGAAGCAGACCCAATTTCCCTCTGCAGCTGTTAGAGAAAAAGGACGTTGATGACGTCACAGAACAACCTTGTTCCACCACTACCAGGGACAGCGTCGTAACTGCAACTACTATTACTACTACTTCTGCTACTAATAACAACCTCCACTTGCCGGAGCAGTCCAAAAAGCCTCCGCCGAAGAGGACTTCCACCAAGGACCGCCACACCAAGGTCGATGGCCGAGGCCGCCGGATCCGCATGCCGGCGGCGTGTGCTGCCAGAGTGTTTCAGCTCACGCGTGAACTGGGACACAAGTCTGACGGAGAGACCATCGAGTGGCTCCTTCAGCAGGCGGAGCCAGCCGTCATCGCTGCCACCGGCACCGGCACCATTCCAGCCAACTTCACCTCCCTCAACATCTCCCTCCGCAGCTCCGGCTCCACCATGTCTGCGCCCTCGCACTACTTCCGCGGAAACTACTTCAACCCTAGCACGTTCTCCACCTCTACTGCCGCCGCTGCGGCGGCGGCGCAGCTAAGGAACCGCGCGGAGTGGGACCGGAACATGAGCATGGTGATGGAGGATTCTCGTAGGAGCATGTTGGAGAACACTTCTTCCATCTCAGCAATTTTGAATTTCAACCCTATGGGTAACATCAATGTAATTCAGCAAGCGAAACAAGAGCTTCGAGAAGAATCCGGTGGCGGTCTTGAATTGGTGGCTTCGGATTCTGATGGAAGCTTAGGGAGAAAGAGAAGGCCGGAGCAAGAGCTATCACAAATGGGAAGCTATTTGATACAATCGAGCACAGGGTCGCTTCCGGCGAGCCACGCTTCCAATACGGCGGCGTTTTGGATGGTGGCGGGTCACGGTAACCAATCCATGAGTGGTGGTGGCGGCGGTAGCAGCGGCAATGGTAACGATAATCCCATTTGGGCAATTCCCTCTGTCGGGAACAGTGGGGTTTATAGAGGAGCTATGTCTCCTCCAGGTGGCATTCATTTCATGAATTTTGCTTCTCCGATGCCCCTTATGCCCGGTGGTCAACTAGGTTCCGGTATGGTTGGCGGCGGAGGTGGCGGCAGCGGCAGTGGTCAACTTCTAAGTGAAAGTAACTTAGGCATGCTTGCGGCCCTTAATGCCTACAGACAGATTCCGGCGAACGGCGTCTCGGAGTCTCCGGGAAGCGCTGGACAAGCTCACGGCGGAGATGATGGACGTGACTCAACCAGTCAACATTCCTGAGGGTCAAATAATCACGTGTATGATCTGATGCTAGCTTCTTAATTTTTCTCTTAATCACTATATTATTACTAGCAGTGTTACTATTACTACTAGTAGTGCTACTAATCAGTGGTTTCCAAATTATATATTAAATACGTAACTATATATGTTATGTTCATTTGCAAAACATGCAAGAAGCCCGAGTTTGATTGCTTTGGTATATTGAGTTCAGTATGCGATTTTGGACCTTTAGTGTGATTTTGCTGAGGTTGATCATGTTAGGGTTCGAGAACAAATTAATATACGTATATTTTATTTCCATTATAGTTTCTATATATGCGCTATGAAGGTGTTTAGATAGCTTAGTTTGTTACTAATGATGATGGGATGGTGGTTTTGTGATCTGGGATTTGTTGCACTATGATTTGGCATGATTTGTGATGGAGTAATTGATAGTTTTATAGAGAAAGATGGTATTTTGGGTGATTAATAAATTAGTGTTGTTTAGAGGAAGGTGGTAGGTTTAACAAAGTAATTATTTAAGTATCCATTATTGGTGTGGAGAAAATGAAGAAGGTACGAAATTGATCTTTTACTGCATTGTGTTGAAGATGCTGCCCTTCTGGTAAGTACTGCAAACACTGTCACATGCATGATGCATCCCTTATTGCTGCAGTTGTGAATTATGTGTGTGTACTACACTACATACATAGGTAGCTAGGGACCAATATCTATATAATAGATGCTTTGGATGAAAGAGGCCACTCCTGAATCCTGAGCAGTTTCTTCAGGCTTTTGAAGCAGCTACCTCTTAAACTCAGGTGGTGACCAGTGAGCCCCCAAGGTTGGCCATTGCCTAAAATTAACATACTTCCACTGCCTCACCACCTCCTTCATTCTTTCTCTTTCCAATATAAAATGGATACTACTTGGCATCATTGTCTGAGCTTATTAAATGTAGTACATTGCAGGAATTACAAGTAATATACCAGCCCATCAACTCATCACATATCAAACCATTTCCACCCTTTTTGCCTCTCTATCCCCAACTGTGCTTTTCAAAAAAATTAAACTACCTCCCCTAAAATTAGGTATAATTCAACTAGTTTTTGTACATTTTATTTTCAATTTTAAAACTTTTATTTTTTGGAAAAATATTTTCCCAAAAGAATCAAATTAAATTACATTTACTAAATTTGTTTTGTCCGCATACTTTTCTCTTATTCACAAGTGCAACGTTGAGCCTTCATACATCTCATCTCAAGTTTTGTAGCTAGTAATATTTTTCATATAAAAAAGAAAATTACACCAGTTCCGGTTTTTGATAATAAAAATGTGAAATATCTCATTACAACAGACATCCTCTCTGCTATTTTATTTTCCCCATCAAGCAAAGTGTCAAAATTGTATAAGAATTTACTTTTGAAGAAAAGGTTATATAAAGAATTTTGATTTTAATTAAACATAGTTTTGTTTCCTTTCTAGGTTTTTAGCAAAAAATAATTCGTGTTGGATTCATGAACTCACTTACTTCTATCATTAAAACCACAATTTGATTGCCTTTGTATGAACTAAAACCACCGCTTTACAAGTTGGTGTGACATTGTGCCATTAACATATACGTAAGGTGATAAATAAATGAAAGGTTAAAATATTCTGTTGCCACCCTTTGATTAAACGTTGCTAAGTGAAAAAGAAAACATGATTAATTGGTAATGACTTCTTCTTTACATGTTACTGTTTTTCATTGTCATCATTTGATTAGATACACAAAGGAAAACTAAATAAAAAGACAAGATTTAAATTATGAAATGAAATGTTTATCCGTAATCAACTTATATCGATGTAGAAAATTAAAAGTGGAATCGTTGAATCTCATGAAAAATATACTTGAGTAAAATACATGCCAGAGTTTGCAGAGATTTTTTTTTCTCTTGATACGACGTCATTCATAACTAGTTCTGTCAATTATCAATTTTATCACCAAAAATAGTGAAATTTCAAAAATCAATTTAAGGTATTTAAAGTTTCATTCTACCGTCAAAAACATTAAAATCAACAATAAACTTTCAAAATTGATCATCATGATACTAATTCAAGTACAGAAAAAAGATAAAATATTATTGAGATACATTCATAATTATTCAGAGTATAAGGTATTTATTTATATTGAAAGTTACTAGGATCTAAAAGGGGAGAAAAAATGAATAAAAACACCAGAGGAATGGTGTAATTTAACATCTTTCAAAGAAATCAATGTATTATACACTGAATAAATTTTTCCAATAACTTATCACTCGATTAGTTAGATCAAATATAGTGTCAATACAAAAGTGTTATGCTTGATTCTTGTTAAAAGTCTATGGCTAAGTCACTTTATAATTGTTTAAACTTCTTGCCTTATCCAGATGTAAAATGGGATAACATCTGTTTTCCTTAAACTTTTATGTGCACAAAAATTAATAAAACACTTCTAAATTTTTTTAATTTGTTAATTTTTATATTTGATAATTTTTTCATTAAAAGTGACACGGCATGTGAATATTTCTTCGTTTTCATCTTCCATATAACCATCACAAAATTGATAACCATAATAGAGGAACTTGTGCATTACATTATGATGGACAGTGATTTGGTTAACGTCGTCCATGCATCAGTGTAAGCAGTGCATGGCGCAGTACTAGGGTAGGTAAAAGAGCTAGGTAGCAGAACAGACTGAGGTACTTTGTTAAATAAACGTGAGAGACCACCAAAAAGAAAAAGTTACGTAAAAAGAATAAAGAAAGAAATAAAAAGGTAAAAGATTCATGCTCATAACAGTACATAGCCTCTTAATTAACTATTAAAAGTGCTGTAGTTTTGACCCTGTTTATTTATTTATGAGAGACCATTGAACGTTATTATTTCAGTCAATGTATCTTTCAGTTAAGTCCAGCATGACTCCTTTTTTGTACCATCTCTTCCAAAAAACTGGCAGATAATGTGGATTTTTAAAAAGTAATAAAATTATGTGCTTACTCTGACGATTTTAATATGAAATTCCATACTAATCTGTGTTTGGTCAAGGAATTTTAAGAGAGTATAATCTTTTTTAGAAAATTTGAAATGTTTTATAACAAAATATGTTAAGACATTAAGAAATTTTAAAAAAATTGAAACTAGAATTTAAAGTAATTGAATTGCTTAAAATTATAATTTTAAATTTTATTTAAAAGATAAATTTAAAATTATTCATAATCTCATATTTCTTGTTTTTCTTTTAATAGTTCAGTTTAATTTTAGTTGGAGCGCCTCGTTTTGACAAAACTCAAGACATTATCAAGATGACTATTTTTTATTAATTTCGACAGAATTTTTTATTGATATTAATAGGAATTATTTTATTAAGTTGTTTAATTTTTTTATCATTATTATTTTTTATTTGATATTAGTTAGAGTTTTCAAGGTCAATGTTAGAGAAACTATTTTTTCCATATGTGAATTAAACCTTTCAATAGACTTATGTCATGATTCTTCTTTTGTCCATGTCGGCAGTGATTTTTTTTGTCATCAACAAATATATTATCTTTTTTACAATACTTTGCTAGAATTTTAACCAAAATTAGTTAGGATTTCTTTTAACGAATATCAATTGGTGAAATTGGTACGTTAACACTGATAAAAAAAAGTAGACAAAAAACCTTAACTACCAACATCATAAAAAAAAAAAAAAAACTTGCATAGATTATCAAGTTACATTGTAACAAAATTTTGTAATAGCTATCAGAAAACAACGTTAGTCATGGAGGAAACATAAATAATACCGGTCAAACTCATTCTAAGTCGATATTAAAATAATGCAAAAATTATATGGGTTAAACTCACTCTAAAATCACACTAAATAAAAATATATAAAAAAATAAATATTGTCTAAACTGACGTTAAAAGGGATTGTTTTTAATTAAATAAAAAAACATAGTGTCGACTAGGTCGATTCTAAGAGTGATATTTTTCCTAATATATCGTAGGTGTGCTGACTTAATCGATGCTACATCAGAGACAATATTTGTGTCGGTTAGACCAATGTTATACAGGAGTAAACTTTTGTATCAATCATGTTGACGCATAATGCAATTAAAAATCTCTACGCGCCCACTTTTCCTTTCTTCTTCCTTACGGTTTCCCTATGCACGATAAGCTCATTCGCCTGCAACTTTGCTTATATGCCTCCAAATCACAAAAACTCAGCACTTTACCTTCACAAAACCAACAAATGGTCATTTCTTTCCCATTTCACCAAGTATTTTTCCATTTAATCTCCACATGTCTGTTCATGGATTTGGATATAAAATCCTAAAGTTGGGCATTCATCATCACTGTTTGTATATCATTTGAAAATAGGTAAGTTATATTGCTTAACTTATGATGACTTGGCTAGGTTTATTTAGACTGGGTGCGATTTTTCATTTGTATGTTGAGGGTTCATTGTTTTGGGGTGGGATTTTTCTTTTCGCAGCTAGTACTCTTCGTCCGTGAGGTGTTTTAAAAGTTGTTTCTACATTTTGAAGCTGGTAAGTTTCGGTTTTACACAGTTGCGTTTGTTGTGGTGGTTTTTTGAGTTGATCGGTAACAAAACGCCATTTTTGTTGTGCATGTACCTTTAGCGTTTAGAACTTTTGATCAATGGTTTGTTTAACAGTGCTTGATTTTTCATTGCAAAAGTAAGTTTGATTTCTAACTTATTAGTTGTGTGGTTTTGATTTTGCTTGTTTAGATTATCTGTGTTAGTTTAAGTTGTCTGTGTGGTTTGAATTTATAAGTCGGTTTGTGTTTAGATTGAATTGTCTTAACAGTTTGTCACCAAGTTAAATTTGGTCATTAACATGTTAAAAATACAAGACACACTCACTTGACGTATAGAATAAAAAATTATTATATATTTATGAAGTATTTCCTTTTCTACATTGGCCAAACTGTGGCAAGATATATATTATTTTATGACATGGCATTTTAGTGTCGAACTAGCTAATATTTGCGTCCCATTCAAAAATCGACGCTAATTTCAATTAGTTGTCAGCTACTTAACATTTATCACGTATCTGACACATAATTTTTTGCTCATTTGCGTCAGCTTTTGTTCGACGCTATTTCTTTGATATTTATAGTTTTAAAATTTAAAGTAATTAAATAATAGTACTAAGAATAATTTAATTATTTAGCTCATCAATTGACTTTTTTTATTGGTAGAAGGAATTAGAAGAATAAAGAAGAGTTGTATAATAGTTAAGATTGATTGTGAAAAGACACATGACTCTGTAAAATAGGATTTCCTATAATATATGATAGGTCAATTAGATGGATAAAGGGTTGTTTGGAGTCATCCATAATATCTATCTTCGTCAATGATAGCTCAACTACAAAATTTCAACCAACAAAAGGACTAAGGCAAGGGGATCTACTAAAAACAATAAATTTTTGGGAAGATAGGTGGAGAGTGATTCTACCATCTGCATAACATTTGGTTTGAAGAGTGATTTTAGACAGATTGTCAACAATGGAAAACTTAGATTATAGACGTGTACATATTAAAGAAAATACATATGTTATGAGTGGAAAATCAAATAAAAAAAGTTGTCATTTTTTTCTCGTATGTAAGTTAACATTGCAAGGGTGGAATAAATGTAATATTTGGATAAGGGTGAGTGAAATGCAACTCAATCTAACTAAATCTCATTTCCATCAATTTAGTATAATAGAACTGAATTATTTTGGAAATAGGATTTGAAAAAGAACGTGAATAGATATAGTATGGAGTATTTGACATCAAGGAAGCCAATTATATTGAAGAATGCATGTTTAAATGTGGAGAAATATTTAATACTGTACAATTAAAAATGCAAGTATGTCTCTAATGTAACTTTTAATAAAAAGATATTATTTTTATAAAGGTCTAATTTATAGTCGGAGTAGGATCTCTAATATTTTCACTAGTATTTATATACAATTATTTGTATTAAAATGATTTCTAGTGTATAGAAAATGTGTTGGATAACAAGGATGTAAAGGTGTTAAACTTGGATAATAGATCATTATAGGGCTGGCATGAATAGTTCTTGTGCATAGAGTATGCGATGGGAGAATGTGAAAAGTAATATGCTAAGGTTGCATAGTCTAGGAGAACTTTCAGATTTCCTGCAAGAAATGGAACATGATGAAACCGTGTGGAAGTGAAGTTTAAGAATAATACAATGCAAAAGACACGTTTACTATCCTTTTGGAAAGTGCAAAACCTCTGGTTTGTCTCTTCTTTTCTATATTTTTTTTTCTTAAATATAAAATTGTTAATGTTATTCATTTAGGAAGTCTAATTGACACACACATTATTACTGGAAATATTTTGTTATTATAAAATTGAAGCATGGTTAACATGCATACTTCGGGTTGGAGATATATAATAGTTTTTTATTGGACAATGACATAAAGGTTTTTAAAAATAGCTAACCATGGATCTGGACTCTTCCATGCGACATTTCTATTAATTCTGAGTCTTTAATTAGAAAATAAGAGCGTAATGAGAGAACTTAAATAATAAAATGCATTGGGATCCCAGTGAAAATCCCAGTTATAGGATTATTCCCCGTCTAAGTTATACTTAATATTAATTAGCTCCAAAATATCTTGAAATCAAGCTTTTTGAAGAGAATCATTCTCAAATTGAACTTCTAAATTTATTTTCCTTGATGTTTACCTTAAATTTTTTTTGAGAAAATTAAAGGACCAAATTCCCTTTGTAACCTCACGTATATTTTGAAAAAGTATCCAAAATAAATATTCCATTTACTTAAATCAAACCTCCAAATAAAAATGTTATGCCTGCTAAAGTTTTTTTATTGAACATATGTGTTGTAGTTTAATTATAGCTTGTATTTTATGCATGTAATGGTACATTTTTGTTAAGTGTTTTGTATATTGTATATTTTTATATTTAGATTTTCCAATATTTTTATGTTTAATGTTTTGTATGGCAAGTCTGCCTTGAAATTGTATAGCACTATATGCAAGATTATTGAATTATCTACCCAGAGAAGATTAATAAAATTAATAAACTATCTTTAAAATGAAAAGTACAACTTTCTATATGAGTTATATGTATAATCGATGTTTCTATCAACATGGATTAGTTGTATAATCAATATAAAAATCTAATTTTACATTATAAGTATTCATATTTTTGTTATTTTATAATGAATTGGCATAAAAATAATATGGTTTACAATGCTAGTTTTTAGGATTAAACTTTCTACATTATCTATATTTATATTAATTTTTTAATCAACATAAAAATTTCAAAAATAATTTATGTAAAAAATATTATTTTTTATCAATAATAAAGAAATAAAATAAATAAAAAAAAGAAATGGAGTATTTCAACGGTCCAATATGCAAAGAGAATAAACACACTCCTCTTTCTATTTTCTCACATATTCCACATAACTTCTAGATATCATGTATCTTATTCTAATTTGATAATTCTTCTTATTTGGCCTACCTAAAATGCTCAACAATTGACAAAATACATTTTAACCGTATACACTATATTTTTAACCTAGAACCAATTATTAGAGTTACAATCTAAGAATTGTTGCGTTAATTACCTATCTTCCACGATAATATTATAATTTTTAAATATATAAAGTATCTTATCACTAGATCCTATCGTTACATCTTTGCCATGTGCATCTAGCGAATATGGTTGTTTTTTTTTTTAATTGTATCTATATATTTATTAGAAATAGTTTAGATGCTTGCATATCTATCTTTATATTCTTGTTTTTTTTTTAAATTACTTTTAGAGTCTCAACCTTTCAATTAGCAAGTCAACCCTTTGTTAATTAAGCAAGGCAAGTTTGAAACGTTGGCTGATCTAAGTTCTTAATTGTCAATGCACACCATCCCCTTCCATTTCATCCGACTAATTTGTCAATCAGGACAAAAGACGCGTTCATCTATTTTTTTTTTTTTCATCCATAGATTTTTAATACTACCATTTGCATTTTTGATCTTTTTATATTTTATGAATATGATTTTACAGATAAACTTTCTAAGAATAGGAAAAGGTGTATTAAAATAAACATTTACATTTTTTTAAAGAAATTGATGTATATTGGTAATTTTTACACTGATAATTTGTCTACAAATCTACGTAATGGAACTTGTTAAAAAGGAAGAAAAAAGACAAAATTAAATATATATTATGCTTACTTGTTTTTATTGAGAATTACATTACATAATCGTTATATAAATTACACAAAAATAATAAATAGAAACA
>Ga0099824_1005552_pt1 | contig 17705 bp, 9 predicted proteins | sample SiratrowhiteBW_FD_76837 | JGI IMG/M metagenome (GOLD analysis project Ga0099824, IMG submission 76837) | Root nodule microbial communities of legume samples collected from California, USA - Siratro white BW | ecosystem: Host-associated > Plants > Roots > Nodule | place: USA: California... | reverse complement strand
TAAAAGCTGGTTATTACAGGACAAAAATCTGGGAGTATTTTAATGGAATTTCATTCAGAAATGGTGAGTATATGAACATTAAAAAGACACATAAGATGATAAGAAAAATGAAGCACAAGAAAAAAAAAAAAAAAAAAAAACAAAAAAATGTCAGAAATAAAAAGAACAAGAAAAAAAAAAAAAAAGAGGCTTCTTCGACCAACATTGGGAAGAAGAAAAAAAAAAGCATTATTAAAATACTTCAAATTAGGAGAAAAATTGAAGGGGTGTTCCAGAATTGTAAAACAAATAAAGGGTCATGATAAAGAGAAAAACATGTTGAGCAACAGATTACAAGATTAATTAATGGTAAAGAAGAGAACAGAGTTAAAGTTGTTACCTGGGATAAGAAGAAGAGTGAGGTGGAGGAGGTAATGCTCCTAGAAGAACCTCTACCATGTCTTTGTCTATTCACTAGTTGTCTTGTCCACAGTTGCCCCATTCTGAAGTTTCTTTCTAGAGTCCTTGGTTTGGTTTCTATGACAAAAGATCCTCTTGAAACATCCTCCTCCAAGGTCCCATGATTGAAACTGGGCCTGCCTCACATTTCATTTTTGTTGAACTGGGCCTTCAAGGCCAAATCTAAAAAAACTCTACAACCTAATTATTAGATTTGGGAAAATTAAAAAAGTATAGAACTACAGAAAGAACCTATGGAGGTGCAGGAAGAAACCCTCTTACGCAATTTGAAACTCGAAGTGCAAAAATGAAAACTTACTCAATTTATTTTCAGAAGGGTAGATTTGAAATTTCGAAATTTGTACGGTGCAGCTTAAAAGTATGAGGTTGCAGAATGCAGTACCAGCTTATTACTCTTTCAAAGCTAACTAACAGTTGGTACTTAACTATGACTTCATCCTAACACCTTTCTTCTAATGAATATATATATATATATATATATATATATTAAAAAAAGTGTTACATGTAAACTTTTTAATACATTCCCTTCAATAAATACTTTCGTGAAATTTATTTTAAAAAATAATTAATGTTTTTTTTTTTGTTAAAGTTAAAGTAGGCCAACACAATTTTATTACTTTTAACAAAATTTAGATAACAATAAAAAAGTGTGTTAGAAAAGGTGTATTACAAAATATTTTTCTTGGATTGCCAACAAGTGAAGTTTAGATGAGATATATAAAAATGAAATAATTTGGTACATTTTTATGAGTTTTTTTGGTACTATATACCAATTATAATTGAAGGTTTATAGTAATTTATGTATAAATATGTATTATTGCACAAACAATCAAGATTAAGCTATAAGAATAATATCAACGGTACCTCAAAAAACTATATGTAAGTTTATCTTAATTTATAAACAAAACTATATTATTTTCTGTTCTCGTTTATTTGTTCGTATTATATAAAAATTATCTGAACACTATCTTAATATTTACAAGTTAGTAAACGTCTGGAACGAGTGATGAACAATCAGCATGCATTTTTTATTTCAATTAGAAAAGAAGTTAGAAAGCATTTGTCTAGATTTTTTCTAATAACAGTTAGTTGAAATATAAGGACAAGTTTTGTTTTAAGTTTTTTGTACTAATGATAATATATACTAATTTGGACGTATTCATTTGATTAGACAAAATTATCATCAGTTTTATTATTTTTAATATCATGATAATTGTTTGATTGCTCTTATACAATTTTTTTTTTATTGGGTAAGTATGACTCGACTCCAAGGGTTGGGTTGAAAGTTGATTTAGATTTAAAAATAGGTTTAGTATATTCTTTAGAATGAATTCAAACTTTCTTTTGGTTTTTTCTCAATCAATTTTATTTTAATATTCTCCTAAAATGTAGTTCTTTGAATATATATTTATATTAATACAGTAAAGAACATTTGTTAAAAGATAGCTTAAACTAAGTTTTATATTCTTTTTGTTTTACAGTTTAATTACGGATAATTGATATATTGGAATGAGATTCATTCTACTATTATTTTGGGATTGAAATTCAAGCTTAAATTAAATGGTGGAATTAACACAAGTAAGTTTATTTGTAGGGTGAGGTTGTAGAAGATGGGAATTAATGAGTGATATCTAATTTATGATAAGTGAAATTGTTGCAGTTCATAATCTTGTTGTTCATTTTTGGTTATATAAAGAAATAACAGGCACAATTTCAATCTCTATCAAACCAACGAGACCAAAACCAAAAAGTTAGTGGGAAAATTAATGCTAAAGCCATATTTATAGAGAACATGTGAAACAATTGAAGAAAACATGGGAAAAAATTGGTTAGATCTGGCCATTTTAATTAGGTTACAGACAACCTTTAAACATAAAAAAAACCTCTAAAAAATGTGGTTTTGCTTTGTTCTGTCTACCATAAAGTTACTCCAATGCATGAATTCCATAAACTGTATAGTTTCCTTTCATAGTTAATAGCATCTGATATTTCATTAACACCCAAAGATCCTGTAAAAAAAATAAAAAATAACAACAAGGTTTATTTATTTATTGATATGCAGTTATTTATAAGTAAGAAAAAAAGGAATTCATAAGTAAGAAGGATACATTTTTTATTTTATTTTATTGATATGCAGTTCACAGTTTCATTTAAAAATCATATTTTGTAGTTATTACGATAAAGTAAAGAAATTGTTTATATGTACGGCCATAAAATATTTTTGTATACTACTTTTTAATATAGTAAAAATCCAAAAATGTATCTTCTTACTTTGTTTCAATTCTTTAATATTTAAAAAGTACGTGCACACAGATACATATATATAAATAAATAAATGAGTAACATAAAATTCATCATGTCTAATCAATAATACTTCAAAATTTTAACTTTAAATATTCAAAAAATTTAATATCAATTTAAGAAAAATATCATTAATTTAATTTTACAAGAAGTAGTCTTAATTTATTCTACAAACAAACTAATTACTCAATTCAAAATTTTTAATTTACAACAGAAAATTTAAGTACAAGTCTCAAAGTTATATAAACCATATAAATATTTTTAAATATATTTCTTAAGTATAGATCAATATTACTATAAATTTTTATTTTTGATTAAAAATAAATTACTACCACACATTTTTTTAATAAAATAATTAGTATCTTAAAAATATTTCTACTTTCCTTGAATAGTTCAATACTTCCAACAAGTTGGTCAAGCGAATCCAATCTTAAAAAATAAACAACAAAATAAGTTTTTTTTTTTTTTTCTTTCACGAGAATCATAGCTATTTACAAAGAGATAATGAATGATTGAATAAGTAGGAAAAGTTTTCAAGAATTTATAAGATATATTTTGGTGATATATAAATGTATAGAAACAGCTATTCACTATTCAAAATTTTCTGAACAAATTAAATGTGGAAGATTAACATGATTTGTACAAAGATTATACCGAAAGTATTTCACGTAGAATACACGCATGATCGAAATTTAGGATTGCAAAACCCACTTTCAAATCAAACTTTACCAAACTTCCACCGTCAAACAACACAAAAATCAATCAGCAAAGAACACCATCATCACTCAATTACACGTCATGCAATTACCACAATAAATGCAAGTCGTGTGATTTTCACTTTCTTTCTCTTTCTCAACACGTGTGTTCATGTTCGTGTTCTTCTTCTACTACCCATCAACATCTATAGTAAACCTACATTGAAGTAACTTCACACCTTCATATGTGAGTGAGTTCAGTTTATATCATTATTAATAAACATTATCAACCACAGTTCTCATAGTTACGTGCAAGTTAGCGTAATTTAACTAAAAGAATATATCAAATGTTGGATATGTATTAAAAAATGTTAGTGGAATTATATTGGCAGTGGTTAGCGGTGGTTACATACTACTATACTACTATGAGTTTGGTGTGAGCCTTTCCATTTATTTCATTATCCGAAACCCATGATCAATGTAACTAACAAAATAAATTCATATTAAAAAGTATAAAATATTGTTATAGATACATAGGTTGGTGGATTTAATTAATCAATAAAACTTGATGTATGTGTGGACCACGTTAGAAAATGTAGCATTCCTAGGTGAAGTCTAGGGTTAGTGATGGATTTAGGTTGGATTAGGGTAACATTTTTTGGAATGATCAAGATTCCATAATTAATTAAATAATAGGTTTTAGATCTGATGATGAGAAAGTGAAATTGATTTCCTCAAACTTATCTCGTACAAAGGTTTTCTCTGTAGTTGCGGAAATAAAAAAAAAAAACATTGTGAACTTCCTCGGACCACACCATATAGATATAGAGCATTCAAATTTTTCTATTTTTTTTAAATGATTTTTATCTATTTTAATTTTATAGGAATGTTTTAAATTTCGATCATGCATTTTAATGGCAGAGAAAAGTTAAGAAGGTGCAGGTTTGTAGCAGCCTTTTTCCTTTATCAAATTGTTTTAACTTTTAGTTCAGTAGATTCAGATCCACCAATCACATTATTATTGTGCTATTTGTCACTCATCATATACCACCAAATTAATGTTCTACTCTATCCACTTCCACTAATAATAATAATAATCTCAATTACCATTTGAAAATTCCCATTTACCAAGTAATTTTACATTTAGAATTTCTAATTGACTTTACCAAAACTAATTCAGAAGCGCGTTTAATTTCAAATACGTGTCCAACATGCTAAATATTTGTGAGTTATTGAAATGCTAAATATTAAATATTTTCTATTTCAGTAAATAGTTTATTAAATATTAGCGTGTTTAACAGGCTACATATTAATGTTTACTTTGTTTGGTAGATATTTGTGTTTAAGTTTATCACAATTATTGAATGGTAGTAAATATTTTCAAACTAAACTACATTTAATTAAATTTCAACTTTGAAAGATAAATTTTTTACCAAAAAAGTTCAATACATGTTTTGAATTGTTTGTTAAAGAAAGTGATCATTCACTAAAGTTGAATGACATGTAATCATTTTCTTCTGGCCTTCAATTCAAACTAATACTAGAATGCTAATAATTATAATGATGAAGAAAAGTATAAGAAAATAAAATTATTTCCTACCTTTTCAGTCATGAAGGTCGTTAATATTATTATTATTATTATTATTATTTAAAGTATAAGGATTGAAAAAGAAATAAAGCCACGTGGCCTTATTATCATGTGCCCTCTCCACAGCAGATAACTCCTCTCGCGCTTTTCTTTTCTTGTACTATGCTAGAACACCACACACTCCAGAAGATGCTCCAAATCACAAACATAGATATACACATAACATAGTTGTTCCATTTTCTTATACGACAAACCATAACAAAACCAGACATAAATTTCACATAAAAGTAATTGATGTGATAAAAAGAAGTAAGTAACTCGTCATTTTAGCTTTTAAAAATGTAACACACAATGTCCTAAAAAAAAAAATAGTCTCTAAAATTGTTGGTCCTTTTTTACTAATTATTGAAAATTGATAAAAAATAACAAATTTTAATGGGTCTAACTCTCAAATTTTGTGTGTTTGAAAACTGGAATGATGGTTTAGATTTTTGAAAAACATTTTGATTAAAAAAAATTATTTGTGTGAAAAATAGTATAAATTACGTGAAGTGTTTTGCTCTTATCACTCTCACCCTCCATACTAAAGGTAAGGCATCCCTACGCAGAAACCAAGAAGGCGGCAATAGGGAGCGTTTGGGAAAGCGAAGTGAAAAATACCGGTCAACTGTCCCCTATATCAAACAGTGGGACCAGAACCCAAACAAGACCAAACGCACCCCAACAACAAGAACATCATCAACAAAACAAAGAAGAAGATAATAGGTATTAAGTGGTATCTGTTATGTGAAAGATCATTCACCATGCTCCATGATGGCCAAGATCATTCACCAAACCACTAGAAAGATGTCTCAGCTCTGCCGCAAATTCGTTCAGGTCGACGTCCGGTGGGGTGTCTTCAAAAGGGTATCTTTCGTTGGCCACTTTTTTCGTTTCATTTGGAATAGAATTCTCGTTTGCTCCGTCGCCGGACGGTCACCCCACTACCGGAAATTACCCCTCCGGGACCAATCTTCTTCGCCGCTCGACATCGACTCCGACGCTTTCCTCTCTGCCACCACTTGCGGCTATGACTCCGATTCCGATTTGGTGAACCTCAAGATCAGCTTGTTGGGTGATTGCCATATTGGAAAAACTACTTTTGTGGTAAGCTTGTTTATAACTTCATTCAAAATATGATATGATTCAGAGATAATTATGTTTCTTAAATGTCTGATATGTTATACATGAATTAGAATTTGGCTTGAACACCAAATAGATTAGAATTTATTTGATATGATTTTGAAGTTATTTGTGGTTAGACTTTTGCGTACATAGTGATTTGGTAGCAGTGTTTTATTTGAAAGGGTCTAACTAGCTTGTGATTATTATGTGAATTTCTATTACCAGATCAAGTATGTAGGGAATGAACAAGAAAAGATGAGTCTACAGATGGAAGGATTGAATCTAATGGACAAAACTTTGTCTGTTGAAGGAGCACGTATTTCGTTTAGAATATGGGATGTTGCAGGTGCTTTGCTTAAACTTTACCTTTCTTTTCTTTTATTTCTCTGCACTGTGTACTTTTACATTTGCTTTTCTAATTTTTGTTCTTTTTAGTTTTCTGGTTGTGTTTTTGTTAATTGATTATGGATGGTAAAGTATTGTTATGTGGCGTGTGTAGGTGATAAAAGGTCCCTGGATCAAATTCCCATGGCTTGTAAAGATGCAGTTGCAATTTTGATTATGTTCGATCTCACCAGTCGTTGCACACTAAATAGGTAGGCTGAGAGATGTTATCTGTATGATGAGTTCGGTGTGGGGCTTTTAGAAAAGTAACTGACAGAAATAATGATTCTTTGCGTTTTTGTTACTTTGCAATGTTCGTGCAGTGTTGTTGGATGGTATAGCGAGGCAAGAAAGTGGAATCAGGTACCATAATTTAATTTTGCAGGGCAGATATAGTAGTACTACTTGAATTCAATTTATTTCTTAGAGTGATTGCCACTTTTTCAATTAAAGTGTAGTTTCCAAAGGCTTTTTGCATGGAAACTCTTTTTAGACAAACGAGACAAGTTTTGAAGTAGTGCATATGGGTACAGTATCTGCATTATTATATTGATCATGCTTTAGTGTAACTGCATATGGTAAGAGTCATTGATTTTTGCATCAACACTAAACAGAAGACATCAAAATGGCTATATATCCTGTTTTAGGTGATAATGCCAAAAATTTTGTGACATTTTTATGTGATTTTGTTGATTTTGCAGAGTGCAATCCCAATTCTAATAGGAACCAAGTTTGATGATTTTGTTAGACTTCCCCCAGATGTGCAATGGACAATTGTAACACAGGTAAATGAAGAATAATTACCTGTTTTGGTGATTTTCCACTATTGATGTATCCTTGATTGACTCAGAAACAGAGAAAAATTCTTGCAATAAATGCTAGTTTTATTTGAAACCTCAGCATTGGGACCTACATGCTGATTAAAGTCTGATCAGTGATGTTCAAATTCCATTACTTTCCTTTATTGGCACAAATTCCAAGTTATCTCTTTAAATAAATTCTTACTTTCTATATCATTCCATGACTTTTCAAATTTAACTTGTTAAGACAAACTGATGCAGGCAAGGGCATATGCAAAGGCAATGAAGGCAACCCTTTTCTTTTCAAGTGCAACTCACAACATAAATGTGAACAAAATTTTCAAGTTCATCATGGCCAAGCTCTTTAACTTGCCATGGACAGTGGAAAGAAATCTGAGAGTTGGAGAACCCATAATTGACTTCTGAATTTTTCTTTATATAGTGATTTATGTGTACATAGCAGGGCAAAGGAGAATAAAAAAAATAGAATGAGAAAGAAAACAAGTCAAGCTTTTCTTATTGACTAGGAATGTCTCAGCATTCAGCACCTAGGTACCTGAAAATTCCATGTTTCAACAGGCCATTTTGACTACAAATTGTAGAGTGATAACGTGAGATGTTGTGACTCGGTTTTCCTGTCTAGCTTACCCTGTTGTGGCTGAGGTCAAAGCCCACAGGCATTCATATTCTTCCACCTGTACTCATCAAGAAAGACAAGTTCTATTTCTGCATAATTTTTGTATCATATATTTTCATTTTTCTAATGCTAGAAATATACGTGTTTAGAGAATTTTGGTAGCGATGCTAAAAAGTTATTTTAATAATTTTTAATAATTTATGGGTAGGTATAAATTTTATCTTAAGAACATTTTGTAATTGTAAGATTAAGATAAATTTAAAGTTTATTTTTTATAATAATATCTGAATGGATTTTGGAAAAATGAGTTAAATTTAAAATTTAGTTTTTAAAATAACATATAGATCTATCGAGTCATTCACGAGTTATTATTGGACTATTAAAAGATTTTATATATAAATTTCTTAAGATAACATATCGATTCACTTGTTATCGACTTATTATTAATTTATTTTTATTTTACACAAAAAAAATTTTATCAACTTATTATTAATTTATTTTTATTTTACACAAAAACGTTTAAAAGATTTTATACACACGTTAAAGAAAGAAGTTTATCAAAATAACATCACTTATTATCGAACTATTATTAATCTATTTTTATTATACACAAAAAAATTTAAAAGATTCTATACACATGTTAAAGAAAAAAGTTTATCCAGTTATTATTAGTCTATTTTCATTTTATTTAAAAAATTTAAAAAATTTTATACACATGTCAAAGAAAGAAGTTGTGAAAAATCTCACGTATTTAAATAATATTTATTTGAGATAATATTTATTTAAAGAATAATATATGTTAAATATGAGAAAATGTTAGAAAGAGATTATTGTTTATATTTCAAAAATATGAGTTACACTGTATTTCACCGCACTGTTTGAGAGCTTATGCTCATTAAAATGAAAAATAAAAATTTCTCAAATAAATAAAAATAAAGACACATTAAAAGGAGAAGTAAATTTAAAGCGAAAGAATTAAAGTTTTTAAAATTTATGTCAGAATACTTTTTCATGAAAAAGCTGTAACAAATAAATAAAAATAAAACATTAAAAGGAGAAGTAAATTTAAAGCGAAAGAATTAAAGTTTTTAAAATTTTTGCCAGAATACTTTTTTCATGAAAAAGCTGTAACAATTACAATCGTTGCTCTAACAAGAAAAAGGCAGATCTTTTAAATAAAAAACTTTATTCAATTATCATATGATCAAGTCAAAAACGTTGACAATGTTATTGTAATTCTAATGACTCAAGCTTTTATATAATACACAACTTTGTTAAACAAGATGATACACACTACTCACGTATTTGAGAATGATTTACCAAAAGATGTGAAAATGATGTAAAAATTTGAATTTTTGAGAAGAATTTAAGAAATGAGTTTTATAATGGAAACTTTTCAGTTATCATATTAAAGTATTTAATATTTTTTTAACTTTAATTAAGTTGTATTTATGATAGAGGAAATATAATATTTAATGTATTTAATATTTTTTTAACTTTAATTAAGTTGTATTTATGATAAAGGAAAGATAATATAGATATAAACTCATACTTAATGATTTTAAAGTGAATTAATTTAGACGGGTAAATTCAATAAGAATTAAACTAAGAATGAGTAGATTTAATTCATTTAACTTTTTTTAAATAAGAAAAAAAAATTGTGTTCCAACTTGACTTGTTAAGGGTTGGTGGATTAAATTTATGTATACTGGACCACAATTAAGGTAGAATAACTTGATTAAATAAAAGTCAAAACCTATTTTAGTAAATATTAATCATAATTAATAAATAATATTACGAATATAATAAATAAAAATTAAAGTTTTAACTTATATAATTAAAAAATAAATTAATTAATTTATACACTAACTTTTTTATCATAAAACAAACTATAATCAAACTGACAATCAAAACGATAAATATTAAATGTTTTTAATATGATAATTGAAAAGTTTCCAACGTTAACACTCTTAGATATTAAACTAAGAAAAAAATAATTATAGTAAAAAATACGAAAAAAATTATAAAAAGTTATTGGTGATAAATTATGAGTTAACTTACTCTCAACCTAATTCGAATCTAAATCTGTTTGATGCGTAAGTTAAATTTTATTTGTCTTACTTTGAAAAAAGTTATATTTTTCGAACTTAATCTAAATGAAAATTGAACAAGATGACCTCACAGATGTAAACCTATTTTCATACCTCTATACATATACATTTCAGCATGATTATATTATTTTTTTTATTGCTCAGTCCAATCAGAAATTTTATGTTTAAGATCTTAATTTTAAACTATAAAGCGTGCAAAATTTGAATATACAGAAAATCACTTTTGGTGTTATCTTCAACTTCACTTTTTTATGTTGTTTCTTTACGAAAACACTTATTATTATTTGAATCAAAAAGTTGCATAAAATCATTTAGAAGTTTCTTGGTTACAATTAGCTTATCACGGAAGAGAAGGCTATAGTAAAATCATACAATATATGAAGTCTTATTTTATTTTTTAATGAGTCATAAATGAAAGTATAACTTGCTCCACGACATGGACATACTCAACTGAGAAAAAAATTGTAAGCTTGAACTTGTGTTAATCAAAAGTTGATATAAATTGAATGTTTTTAAATAAAATCAATACACTATCCATATGAATCTAATAAAATTTACGAAATCTAAAAGAATGAATACATATAGATAATGTCTCAATCGTCTTATATAATTACAACATACAAGTTTTCATTTTTTTTGAATAAAAAGACCATGAAATTGTGATATAATACATTTATAACACATATTTTTAAATGTTCAAAATTAATTCTTTTGTTTTATTTAGAATGTGAAATATAAAGAGACTAAAAATCAATATGTGAAAGAATTATGAAGTTTATATGGAATAATATTATTATTGATAAGGTAGGTATTATTGATGTAAATACTTTTAAATAGTACTTCTTAACTAACATATAGTTATACGTAAGTCTCTTGAAGTACGTTTAACTCGTAAAATATTTTTTGCATATTGACGAGAATGAGATGTCACGATCCTACCAGAATCATCCCTCAACAAGATTATACTGATACTCTTCAAGGCATATCCCCTAATGATCAAATATTCGAGTAGAAGATTCTCATTCCCGAGTCCTGTGTAGCCATCAATCTTCACCTCTTCAAGACTTGATCTCAGGCATTCACAATCTCCCAGAAAGTCAGACCAAAATCGCGTGAGGTTAAAATAAAAAGGTTCTTCATAGTCCTTCAACATTTACAAAAAAAAATTAGTAGCCCAAAATATAGATATGTCAAAGCAAATTCAAAGTCTAACACATACATACAAGAAAAAAGAATTCAATGTATAATAAATTTATACTTACATATAGGTCATTTTTGGAACAAATTTGGATGGTAAGACACCCTAACGTAGGGCAACTATTGAGGAAGAATGTGATTCCTATAAACTCGTCCTCATGCAAGGATGCATTCAAGATCAAATGTTGTATACACATGTCATCTTCCATTCGAAGTTGTTCAGGTCCACCGGCAATAACCTTAGCATATAAAACATTTTAGATATATACATAAATGGAGGACTAGTTATCACCTCTATAATTATACAATAAGTATATAATACTATATTCATTAACAAAATAATTTTGAGAGAGAAATATACCTGAAGCACATAACTACATACAGTCAAAATGTTAGCAATAGAGAGATTATGCACCAGATTGTATAAAGGATAACCATGTCCGTCAGATGAATCTTCAATAGCAAAGTCAAGATCCACCTCTTCAATTTCTGGCAAATCTATTTCTATGTTGTTGAATTTCATCCACCCAAAGTACATAAAAATTTTGAGATTCGATGCATTGACATTAAAAACATCAAATTCAAAACGACAATGGTCAATGACAAGCACTTTTAGAGTCATGGTTTCTGCTTGTCCGAGTTTGAACTTTTCTAGGCTCCAACACCTTTTTAAACTTAAACTCTCAAGCATTCGACAATTTGAAAGCAAAGTCTTGATAGCAGTGAGACTCACTTTCATCCAACCCAGAGAAACTTCTTTGAGTACATGAAAGTTATGCACTTCAGTCTCAATAAAACTACATGAATATAACTTTAAATACTCAAGATTAGTATATGCATAAACCTGTTCTGGCAATTCAAAGGGTGCCTCATAATCTCCAAAATAGACATCATGATCCTCCCAATCCAAATTTACAAAGTCAAGTGTCAATTCTTTCACCTTACGGTGTGTAGCAAAATCAACACATTGATCAATAATCCCAACCACGTATGCTAAATGTATTGATATCTTCAAAGAAAATTGGTCTAACTCAGTTACTTTGTGGTTTTCAATCCAATTTTGGATGAATTCAATAAAAGTCTTTCTTTGAACTTCTCTTATCTCAAAAGATTGGTCAGGTTTAACAAAAAAAAGTTCATTAAACTCTACATTTTTTGTAAACTTGGCTGCCTCGAACCAATTTTAAAAAAGGACAGAATTTTTCATCGCTTCCTTGAAGGGAAGGAGTGAAATGATGACTATAAGCAACTCGAATGGCAACAAACTAAACAAATCTCTCATGACTAACTATATAATAAGATGACTGAAAATTAAGATTTGAAGGAGAAAGTTATGAAGGTGATTCTTTTTGCATGTATATCAATAGAATTGTAAGGTATATATAAGAAAAAATGTCACATAGTACTATAAGAAGAAAATGCTCTGATTTGTCTTGCTCCAATCAAATATTGATTCTGATTTGTAAATATAATTTTATTTTATATTTTTTTAATATTTATAAATATTATTATATAATAATAAAAATGACACATCAAGTCAACTAAGGTGGACACTTTATGTAAATTCTAGTGTAAAAAATATATAGGTTTCTTTTTTTTCTTTAAGTATGGAAAAGTAATATTTTTTCTTTAATTTTTAAAAAAAAATACTTGTAAGATTTTTTCTCTTTTATCTTATTTAGGTATAAAATAGTCAAATATTAATAATAAATGTGGACATAATAAGAGAGCAGTCTTGAGCTTTTAAAATCTTTTATATTAATTTATTAATGAGTTTCTTTATTAAATCTTGAAGAAAAAAAACTATTATTAAAGAGATTTTAGCTAGCACACCAAATTTGTGAGTAGTGATCATTTCATAGAAAAACATTGAATTTTCAAATACAACTAAACAACTTTTTTATGTTTCATTATGTTTTCTCTCTATTATCATAAGTAATTTTTTCATTCATATTAATTAAATTAAGGAAATAATTATAAAAAAAAAGTTATATTTTTAAAAATTTAAAAATAACAGATAAACAAATTTGATTTTGTTAAAAGAGAGGGACAGTTAAAAAATAAAAAAAACTAATATTATTTTAATTTAAAGAAGTAACTCATATGTAAATGTGAGAAAAAAATAATCATGAAATCAATTTTATCTTTCCTCATTAATGAATTACATTAATATTAATGGGTTTAAAATGAATGCAATTCTTTTTTCAAGTCCTATTACATTAATAATCATCAATTTAAATGAGTGTAATTGTTTTTCAAGTTCCATCATTAATTATTTTATTAATTACTAGTTATATAACGAATGTAACGGTGTATGTTCAAGTTCGATAACGCGGTTGTAGTGTTTGGTTCTAGAAAGAGAAAAGAAAGGATAAAAACAGAAAATAAATAAATTGGAAAAAAAGGTAAAAAATAAATTTTAATATCTAGTGTTATAGAATATTAGACATGGGTGTGAAATATAGAGAAAATATTTTAAAATTTTTTTAAATTGATTTAATAATAAAATAAAGAGAGATAAAGAAATGAATGAAATATATGAGAAAAAATAAAATGAGTTTCACCAATTTTTTTCTCTTTTATATTTTTTATAGAACCAATATTATTTCACTTTCTCCTTTTTATTGATTGTTCGAAGTGGAGGAAGGAAAAGTGAAAAAGTAGGAATAAAAGAAAGAAAGAAACCTAATAAATAATATTTTTTATTGAATGAAAAAAGAGTATAAAGAAAAATAAAATTATGTATTATTATTATTATTAAAAATAAAAAACCTACAATATTTTAACTACCAAAATAGATTAAAGAGGATAAACCTAATTAGTTGATTATCAATTTTCATATATGTATTAAGGTAATACCCATTATAGTTCTTAATTTCCTGTTAATGGATCTCATTGTTATATCATTTTGAAAACTTTTGTTACATTGCACGAGTTTTACAATATTCTACTTTTATATTGATTGGTGGAATAAAAGTTAATAGGGCTAATTAAAGTTTAAACTTTTTACAAATTTAGATATTATTAATTTAGTTATTAGTAAAAAAAAATTATTTTACCCAACGTCTAAAATCTTTATATTTTCATTTGTCGTCACTTTGTGATGTAACTTGAACAATAAAAAAATTTAAAATTTTGAAATCTTCTTTTTTCTTTGTAAAAAATAACATTTCATTTTATAAACTTAATATTAAATAGAAATTAAATCAACTATAAGAAAACAAACAACAATATTTAATAAAAATAACTAGGTTCAAAAACAATAATTTTTTATTGTCTAATTTATAATGTTCTATTTAAAATTATAAAATTAAACAGTCACATCACTTAATTAATTACAAAAATTTAATTAAAAAATATATAAATTTTTTCTACTTAAGAAAATAAATTTATTTAATATAATTTTAATTAAAAATACTCAAATTTATCTTTAAAACTTAATTGTATCATCTTTTTATTTTACATGCGAAATACATGCTGATAAAAAAAATACGTAAAAAGACACAAGTAATAACAATACAAAATAATAATTACGTTACCTTAATTGATAATAAAATTAAAAAAATAATAAAAATATAAAAAATTTATATGCTCAATATAATATTATAATTAATAAGAACTTAATTAAAAATATCAAAATTTATCAGAAATTTGACCTTAATTAAATTAAGTTAATTTTGTAAGAAATAATTATATGTTATTCTTATTATTAGAGTCTTATTTAATAACTTTAAAGATGTAAATCTTAAAATACTATCCGAATCATATGGATTATGGTGAAATGAAAATTTTCTAGGTCCACTTTGAAAACAGTTTATCTGTTTTGTTTTTAAATTTATTGAATGAGACCCATGTGAACATTAAGGTTTTTTTTATATAAGAAAATAACACATTTTATAAGAGAGCTTTATAAAATTTAAAATCTTAAACTTATCAGTTAATTTATTAAACTAGACCCATGGGAACGTTACTGCTATTTTACGTTTTTTAAAACGGCACATTGACTAAGGGATTAGAAATAAATTTTCATGTCTTAGGAATTAATATATTTATCTGTAATCAATTACTGATTACAGTTGCCGTTTAATTCCAATTTTCAAATGAACTGAACCTGTAAATTTATTAAGTATATTATCTTCTTTTACGTTAATAGCATTTTTAATTATTTAATAATTTTAATTATGCAGAGTAATAAATATTATTTTTTTAAATATTATTATAGTGTTTGCAGTTCATCTATAGAAATATTTTTAATATGCATTTATTAAAAGTATTAAGCGTTGTATTGAAAGTAAATGTTAATGAAAATGTCTCAACACCTGTTGATAAATTAAAAAATATTTTTGTACTGGGACATGCAAATTTATCATTTTATTTTGGTTAAGTTTCTTAAGACTGGTTAATGAGACCTAAAACAATCGCCATCAATTTTTTCTGTCAACAATTATATCCTTCTCTTATTAGAATGTATACTTTTGTTAAAAACCACTTTATCAAATCAAATCATTGAAATTACTAATAAATTATTTTATATAGCTTAATAAACAACTTTATATAAACAAATAATAAATTATTATTTTATATTCTATAATTAAAATAGAAAAAATAGTAAATAAATGTATCATTTAATTTTAACTATTTTTGATAAAAATATAACCATACACCAAAAGTTCGAAAAACAAGTGTGGTTATATATTATAATTTTTTTATGTTTACTCTAATAAAAAAAGTCACATAGTAGAGTTGATAATAATAAAAAATGAAAAGGGGAAATTTAGATATAAAATTCTTTCAATAACTAAGTTATTCACTTAAATATATTGGTGAAGATAATAATATAGATAAATTAACATATTTCCGTGTATTAAATTATGAGTGGTTGAGAATACAATTCAATAAGGCAAAAAGTTTATTCAAAAATAAATTATTGAGATAATTATAATTCACTCATTATATTAAATAAACAGGTAACAAATTTGTAAATAAAACAAAACCTATTATGTTAATTAAATTTTTAACTCATAGCAATTATTAATATCTTATTATTTAAATATAAAGCTTATAAATAAAAAAATTCATTATTCAAATTATTATGAACATTTCCTTTCTACTTTCTTTATCTTCTCTCCAAATTTTTAAAGAATTTTGTTCATTTTTTTAATTAAAGTCATGAAAATTAGGAGCCTTTTTTGAACAAAGATAAAACTTGGTTAGTCCAAGATCACAATGGAATGTTCAAATAATTTATTAAAATATTCTGTGTAGATGTTTAGCTTTTTCGTATGGTAGAAAAGATTTGAAATTTTTGTCTAAATAAGTTTCGTAAGGGAAATTTTTATGATTTTTGTAATGATAATATGAAGATGACTTTATTACAATGATTTGGATTTCTATAAAAGAATTTTATTTTTATTTGGAAATGTAAAAATCTTTAAAATGGAGTATAATGTCATTAAGTTTTTGGTTAATAGAGATTTTCAATGACATTGTTGACATATTAAGGGTAAACAAACTTTTGTATGTTAAGTTCTAAAGATTTTTAAAATGGATTTTGAATATGATTTTAAATGAGAATGGTTATTTTTCTTGTAATTATTGTAAAGTGATTTAGATCTATGATAGTGCAAGTTGTAATTAAATGAATTAAAGTCATTTTGACCTTTTGAGTTGTTTAAAAGTTATAAATTTTTTATATTGATTTTAAGAAAAAAATTTTAAACAAGTTGATTAAGTGGTGTGAAGTGAATTTTTTCATATTTTTGCTTAAACGAAAATATAACATAAAATCAATATTTACTTTCGATTTTATCTTTTGTTCAACCAATAATTTTTGCTTAATGACAAAATTTACGCTCAAGCTTAATTTTTTTTATTTATAGTTTTAGTTTATTTGAATGTCAATACTAATTATATATATTTAGGTGATGAGTTTCATATAATTAATAATAAACATACTTACTTTTAGGGAAGGAATATTATGTTGAAATACTTTTAAAGTAGGTTGTAAGAGATTATTATCACATAAATTGCAATATGAAGAAAAAAAAACGGTAACTAGTAAGTCATAAGAATTTACATATAAATGTTTAGTTTTGTTCGATATAAGTTAGTAATAATAATAATATGAAATATACAAATAAAGTATAAAAGTATAATTCACTACAAGGGATTTTAAAAAATAAAGTCAAATATATGTGATATTAATATATATAATATTAATGTATGTGATTTATAAGATGAGAGATGATCAATTGACTCAATATTATCACTTGATTTGGAAATATATTTAATCAATTCACGGAATATATATCTTTAATAATGTATGAATGAAATTTAAATAATATATATAAATTATAAAATTTTAAATAT
>Ga0099824_1005548_pt1 | contig 17715 bp, 7 predicted proteins | sample SiratrowhiteBW_FD_76837 | JGI IMG/M metagenome (GOLD analysis project Ga0099824, IMG submission 76837) | Root nodule microbial communities of legume samples collected from California, USA - Siratro white BW | ecosystem: Host-associated > Plants > Roots > Nodule | place: USA: California... | reverse complement strand
TAGTATAAATATAAGTAAATAATGTATTTAAGGAGATAATAAACTATAAATTATCGCGTGTGATAAATTTATTGAAGGCTTGTGGTAAATTTATTGGTTTTTATAATAATATTTAAAACTCATATCAATGATTTATTTTCTAACTACTTAAAAGTTCAAAGAAATTCAACAACTACTAAGTTTAGTATTTAAATAGAATATGCTTGATAAGATATAAGATTGACGTCATCATCATAAGTCACTATAGTTGGTACCGATAAATATATAGATAAGCCTTCAGATGATATCCCACGGGGTACCACTCGCAATTTATCTGGACACCTTGGTTTTGGTCCATCTTTAGACATTCTTATTATATAAAATTGCAATTTGATCCGATTTCAATTAAAATTCCAAATTCAAATTCAGTTTCAAATTAAAATCAAATTACTTGTAAATTTCTCAGTAGGTAAGAGATCTATAGGTATCTATAGAGTAAGATCCCTATATAATTAGGTACGTATTTTTTTAAATAAAATCCATATGAAATATATCTGTAGATAACATTTGTAGATAATACTAAATTTATTTATAAATAAAGATTTGTATTTATTAATTTGTAAATAAATTAAAAAATTGTTGTAATAATGTTTAAATAAATTGAATTAGCATGGGACTATTTTATAAACAGAAGCACCTAAATCATAGCTCTAAATTACTAAATGTTATAAGAAATGAAGTTGATAAGGTGGGAGAGAGAAAAACAAACCAACCAGTTACATTGTCATTTCAGTGTGACCAGAACTACATACACCATTTTCTAAATAATTTTATTTGTATGCTTGGAAATGTCGTAAGGATAGAAAAAAAAACATGGAACTCCATAATGATAGTTTTGTGTGTTATCATAAATATGATAATGTGAAGAGTAAAATATATTTAAATCAATTGGGGCATATCAAAATGTACAACCCAAATTAGTATGCAACATTATCAATTTTTTATCATGTGCATCTTTATTGAAATACTTAGTACATGAAAGATAATAGTTTATTTATCTTATAATTAATGTAGTGAAAATTAAGAGATTAGTCATCAAAATTTTTAATATAATGGGATAGACTTAAACTTGTACTTGTTAAAATGTTTTTAATTTGTCAAAGACTAATTGTTATACATCAACTTTAAAGTCTTTCACATCTTCAGCTAAATTTTCTTTATGATCAATGATAGCATCTAATAATGAAGGTTGAGTGAAGGGTAACATTTCATGACAAGTGTTGATAGTCAAATCCATTATGTCATAAAATCTACCTCTATTCTTACCTCTCACATCGTTCTTATTTCATTGAAGTTTTGTTTTTGCATTTAGTTGTTTGGGTTCAAAAATTAGTCCTTTGAAACTATCTGATTAGATGGTCCTCAACCGTTATTGGTAAGTTTCCTAATCGATTATCAAGAGTATTATAATTTATGAATTTATATTAAAAATATAAATAAAGTAACAAGATTTAAAACAATAATTTACATGTCTCAAGAGCATGACCATCTATCTAACCATCGTCTTTATTGGTATGAGTAACAAATAAATCATTTATCTGGTTTAACAAGTTAAAATATTTACATTATTAATATCGATAAAAGTTGTATTATTATAACATTGTATCTTCCGTCACTATATTAAGTAACATGTAACCAAATATACATAAATCATGAATAATACTTATTATATTTAATCTCATGCCTAAGTATGACTTGATTTTTATAAGTAAAATTATATTTACCTATAATAAAAATCCACATAAATAAAATTCGTAGTTAATAAAAGATTACTATGGATTGCTGACGTTCAAAAATTAGTAGTACGTATTATCTATGAATTTATCTATAAAGAAGTACTATATATTATTTTTAATGTTATAATAATAATATTATTAATAATTATAGTTATAGTTCTAATAATTATAATTATAAATACTTTTATTATTATTATTATTTTTAACAATATGAGTCCTTTAAGTACCTATATAACTTACAAACACTACTCCGTATAAATTTTGAGATAATAATATTATTATTAATATTAATATTAGAAGTATTAATAACAATATCAATAATAATATTAATTATTAATATTATCTATAAGAAAATTTGCTGCTTATCTATATTGGTAGATAATATACGTACTTACAGATTAAGTAATTATTGAAATTTGTTATAGATAAAACTTACAAGTAATTAACTATAAATATAAACATATAGATAAATTACCTATTAATATAGATATATAGATAATAATTTATAGATAATATTAACTTTACTTACAAATAAAATAAATAATTAAATTAAAAAAATAATAATTTTTCTTTATATCAATGATTTAAAAGTTAAAAATATACTTTTTCTCCAATACAAGTAGTTGTCTCTAAGGATATCTTTCTTTAGTGAATAGGTGGGTAAAGTTATGAGAAATTAGGCATCGTAATTCTCAAAGCGGTTTTCAGTTACAGGTCATCAACGTTATCTACAATAAAAATGCACTTAGTCTCGTACCGTATGCAGCAACCCAGTTACCATATTGGTAGTTGGCTGCTATCAATTTTGTTCATTCTGGTATAATCTTCTAATCTAATATTGCAATCTTCTTATTTGTTCTAAAAAAAATATATTTTTGGATAAAATATGTTTTCGGTACTTTTGGAAAGCTTCAAAATTCTCTTTTAGTTACTTTAAATTTGTTTTCCTTATAATTGTGAAAAATATCGTTTATTTTGTCCTTCAAATGATTTAAACACTACTTAATTAAAATTTGGAAAGATTAATTTTTTCAAAGTAGTTTAAGTTTTGATTTATGGAGATATAGTTTAATCAACCCAGACATTCTTATAAAAAAATATTGTATAGCAATATTATTTTTTGTAAATATATAATAAAATAAAATAAATGTATATTTGATCTATTTTGATGTGAATCGCCGAATCAGTAATAAAATAAAATATATAAAAAACATTAGTTGATGATGGTAAATCATAACTTATTGTTAGAGTAAGATGATTCCTTGGGGGTTATCCTCTTATACATTATGACTAGTACATAGGAAAATAACAAGTTATATAAAAGATTAACATTAATGAATCTCATTTAGCAACATAATTAATTCGAGAGGCAAATTATATTTTAAGAACTATTTTTAATTTCAATAATTTCATGAGCGTATAACAGTTTACACTTTTGACTAATTCGAGGTTTCACCCACTAATAATCAGTCTGGATCAGGGAAACGACTGGGCCATATTTTTCATTTTCCTGCCTCCAGCCAACCTAAAGCAGAGGGATTTGCGTTCTGCACCCCATAAAATTCAAATGTATCTTTATATGATCTGAAATTTCATTTTTATCATTCTAAAATAGTATTTTGGAATATATATAATCTATAAAAGATGTATTTTACACTATGCAATCTGAACTATATATGTATTCTTAATTATACAATTCACAATAATTTTAGATCATACATTTTAAAATACATCTTTTATATTTCAAATTATACATTTTAGAATATATTATTTTTTATTTTTTAAACATGTTTATATTTTATTTAAATTCATTTTAAACATAATTAATTTATTTTAAAGGGTATTTTTGTATTTTAAATACAAATAATTTATTTAATAGAAAGATATTTTTTAACAGAACAATATTCAGTAAAAGTAAATATTATGAAACGATGATAATAAAACAACGATAATATCTTATATATTAATAATCAAAATTTTTATACAATATCATTGTAATATGGTAAAGTATTGTAGTCTCAATTAAGGATGACGATTCCAAACTTATTTAGTTTACATATAAATCCTAAACTTATTTAGTTTATATATATACATGAAAAAGATTAACCTTAGTTTCTTGATCCTCACGTCAATATAATCTTACAACATTATATATTATATTAATAAATCTCTTAAAAAATCTCACTCTAACTTTCTTGTATTCTTTTTATAGAAAATAATTGCGATACATCACTATCAATTATAATTTATTTTTTATTTGTTTCATGGATCGACGTCATCCGTCTTTATCTAGATTATATTTATGATGATAATCCATTTATCATCTTAGTCCTATCTTTATCAATAATAATAACAAACAAATAATTATTTTTTTAAAATTAATATATATATTTTGAATTCTTCAAAATGTATTTTCAGATTTAGAAATCTAAACTCTAAAATGTATTTTTAGATACATTTCATAATACACAATCTAAAATGCATATATAGATTTTGAATTGTACCATTCTAAATAAATTTCTAGATTTGGAAACAAAATTAAGCACTGAACTAACCAGAAAAAAAAAAATGAATTATAAATACTTACCTCTTCAGTGGCAGTCCAATGATGGTGACTACTTTCAAGAAGCTCTACCACTCATGAATGGAGGAAGCAATTTGGTAGAAGAAGATGTGAGGGTGAAGAAATGAGAAGGTAGGTTAAATATGAATATAAGAAGTGGTAGTTTAGTCTTTTCACAATAAGTATAGGGTGCGATTGAAATTTCTGGGGTGCAGAATGCATAGCCCTAAAACAGATATGGACTTTTAGTATTCAACATTGGATGAGTTCTTCCTGCACCCTAATAAAAAATTTTAGTACCACAATTGTCCTTATATAAGAACCGGATGACACCCCATCCGGTTGTCATTTGAAAAAAATTGACAACCAGATGGCACCCCATTCGGTTGTCATTTTTTTTCAAATGACAACTGGATGACCTGCTCATCCAGTTGTCAATTTTTTTTCAAATGACAACCGGATGAGAGTGCTATCCGGTTCTCATTTCTAAATCAAAATGATAACCGGATGAAACTTACCCGGTTCTCATAATCCAAATCGAAAAATTAATCCATTTTTGATTTGGATTATGAAAACCGGATGGGTTTCATCCGGTTATCATTTTAATATGGAAATGGGAATCGGATGGCACCCCCATCCGGTTGTCATTTGAAAAAAAATTGACAATCGGATGAGGGTGTCTTCTGGTTCTTATATAAGAGTAATTATGATATTAAAATTTTTTATTAGGGTGAAGAAAGAATGTATTAGGGTTCAGGAAGAACTCGTCTCAACATTTGGGCTCTTTATGCATTCGTTGCTTTTTACACGAGCAAGTTTGCTGACTGCATCTCTCCATTTCACAGGAATGGTAAAAGTTGTCTTTTTAAAACCCTTCACTGTCTGAGAATGTTATTAGGATGTCTTAAGAAGTTTTCGGATTATGTACTTTGAAGAAGACATTTTGCAAAAAGTGTACTACAAAATGAGAACTCCAAAATTTATAATATAGAATTAAATTAATTTTCCCATATTGTTAATTCAATAACACCTCGAAATGTATAGTTTAAAATTTATTCTGAAATGTTCTTTCTGAAAATCTAAACATTAAACGATTTTGAAAAGTTTTGATTTATAAACTTTTAAGAAGGAACAATGACACCTTTTACGATTCTATTTTTGACAATTCAACCATTTGACGAGATTCCACATCAGTCCAATTTTACAAACAGTGAGGAATCTTTAATCTTCTATTCATCAACCTAATCATATCATACAACAATATATAAATTTTTCACAACTTTCCAAGCTACGTCACATTCGCCAAACCTCGTGATACTAATTTAAATATAAGGACAGGAAATATCATGCTAAAGATTAATTGAAAGATGATAAAATCATCTAGAGGATCTAGTAGCATTTGTCTCCTTATCTGATGAAAAAGAGTAGTGCTATTCCTAATTATGCCATTTTCATCTTCTAGTGTTAATTGACAATAAGAATTTTTAATATGTAGCCCAATTTTGTGTCTTGATTCCTCTGTTGATTAAATATTTAATAGAATATTATCATAGACATTACACTAAATAATGAGTCTAAGTTCCTCCTACCGCTGTTGAGACCTTTTGTTTTACCATTAGAAAACTTCTCACTGTAAAAACATTCTTCACTAGATTTGAGGGTTTATAAGTCTATTTTGAATGAAATAAATGTAAGTATATTTTTAAGGGTTATTTGAACTCTAAGACTTTTCTTATATTGAACTAGGGCGTCATCCTTCCTCCAAAATTTTTCTTAACCAAAATTACCTAAAAAAATGACAAAGTGTAATAACTATATATTTTTCTAATAAAAGCTTATCTCACTTTTAAATGTTTAAAATTAACTCTAAAAACATTCTTATAATAATGTATAGTAAAATTACTATTTTTCATAACAATATTTTAAAAATCATATCTAAATTCATTTCGGATATGTACTAACAATGTATATAAAAGGTAATTTCGATCGTCATACAAGTAGCACATATCCTTAATATATATTAACACAAAAAATATGTCAGATATAATTCTCTAATATGCTATTATTTCAAAACGATCTAACAAAATAAATAAACAAATCTCACTTCACATGCATATATACACACACGTACGACATCTGAAATATTTAACACGTTCACAAACAAACAAACAAAAAGATGATTATACACTAACAAAAAAGTCAAAAAGGAAAAAAAAATCAAATAATTAATCTTAGCTCGTTATTATTCTACACCCATCTTCTCCGACATAGAACCTTTCCAACTGCTAGCCAAACTCCACTGATCGGAGTTCGCCACCGACGCCGGAACGCCGTTGCCGCACTTCGCCACCGTCCTCACGCTCTCTATCAACGCCTCCGTCCGCGACTCTTGCGACAAAATCTCCGAGAGCTTCTCAGGGCTTATCACCAACTTCACCTTCCACACTCCGCCACTATTGTATCTGGGAACCACTTCCGGTTCCGTGTACACATTGTTGTTGTTACTGTTGCTTTTTTCGCACGTGGACATTCGGTATGGAGTTAAGGCCACATCGGATAGTTGTCTCGTCATGCTCTTTCTGGAAGAAGAAGGGTTGAGAGGGAGGAGGTAGTAGACTTCGCCGCCGTGGAGCTCTTCCGTTTTCGGCAGCGGTTCGGAGAAGATGTCGCGGCGGCTCCGGAAGATGCCGTGGCCGGGAAACTCGTTGGTTATGCACTCCACAGTTATGGGAGAGAAGAGTTCCATGATGCCTCCGTTTGAGGTTACCACCTTCACCATCAAGTCTTGGGACATGTTATGGTGAAACCCTTTGAACACGCAGTTTCCCATAACACGTTGGGTCAAAGAAAGAAAGAAAAACAGGATTTTGGGTTGTGTTTGTTGTGGTTAAGGTGGTCTTTTGAGGTTGTGTTGTTGGGTTTTGGTTGTGGCTAGGGTTAATTAAAAAGGTTTGGTTTTGGGGTGGGGAATGAGGAGGTTTCTTGAGGGTTTCTTGTTCATGGTTGGAAAGAAGGGTGAATGAAGAAACCGACACAAAAGGACATGAAATCCTTTTCTTCCATGGGATCCAGAATCTGGTGTGCATTGCTTGGTGGCTATTATTAGTGGGGTGGTCCTACTTTGCTTGTATTATTAGGAAGGAACTAATAACTTAGATACACTCTGATCCTTTCGTTGTACACCGTGTGATCTTCAATTATCAAACAAAAATGCATCACAAGGTCAACGATTCAGGATCATGTGTATTGATTAATTTCGCAATGCGTCTGATTGCAAAAATAATAGAGTGGGTAACCTTTCTTAAGGATTGATTGTGAAGTATTATCTGTTATGTTTAAAATGATTGATTTTATTATGAAAAGGCCAGATAAAATAATTGAAAATAAAATTAAACATGAAATATTGAAAAAAAAAAAAATACTAGAGGTTTTATCTTACTTGGGTTTTTACGCAGGGATATATTCAATGTAATGTTGGTGGAGGATTTCTGAGATTGGTGAATACCTAACTTTCAGGTGTATTAATGTTTTCCAAAGGAGAAACTTAATTTCTATGCCTATTTTTAAAACTCAACCAAATTCTTAACTAAAACTTCAAAATAAAGGTCTTGATGATTTACAGAGCCCATAATAAACTTCACCAGCAAGAGTAACATCTTCGCCCAAACATTAATGATTCTACTACGATCCAGCCTACAAGATCAATTTATAAGTACAGATGCTAACCAGTATCAATAATTCAAACATAGATAGTTGTTAAAATATTGCATTTTCACCTTAATTCTAGTTCACTAGCTCAACATAATTCTTTTATAAAGCCCTTTTATTTTCTAATTATTTTCAATTCATCAAAATAATATTTTAAAAATTAATTTTAATTATTTTAGAATTAATTCTTTTTACATTGACAATAATAAACTAATTTTATTTTTTTACTTAGTTATTTTGAAATTGAGCACTTTTTTAATAAATAGTTTTCAAATATATTTTTTCATTTAAAGTATTTGATAGTCAATTGAATTATAAAAGAAAATTCAGTAAAATTATGTTTAAAATTTCACAATAATAAAGATAAACTTCACTTTGAAGGAAAAATTATGTGTAGTTTGTATAGATACTAGTCATAAGTAGGGGTAAGAGACTAGGGAAGTCAAACTTCCATATTTTGAAATTAAGTACATAAATTTTCAATTTAGTATAATTTTTCATTGATTATTATTTTTTATTGTCATTACTTATGTATCTCTTTAAAAAAACTTGGCAATGATTCCTATCAAATACGAGAACTTAGGAACCATTTTACCAAGTATAAAGATTTGGTGTGAAAACTTAACAATAACCCTACGAAACATAAACTTGGTGATGATTTCTGCCAAACACAAGAACTTAGCGATCATTCATATCAAACATAAAGAATCTATTAAGGGTGAGGACTTAGCGACCACTCCTAGCTAATTTACACTTCTTTAATATCCTGGTTCATATTAAAAATGATTTAAAATGTTTTAGTGGTATTATTGAGATTTACTTATTAAATGAATTTAATTATTGTATCTTACCATGATGAATTGACCAACTATCTATCAAAAATATTAACTACATCAAATCTAAGACAATCAAACTTAACCCCAAACTGTATTATCCTCTTGCCAATATGTGTTCACATGTAACTAATTAATTAAGTATTTATCCTTCTCAAATATTATAATACATACTTGTTTGATTATATTCATTTATATATGTGAATTATATATTTTGTTATCATTCAATCGAACTTCACCATTAATAAATAATATTTTTTTATGTTTTGTGTTAAATTCTTGTATTTTTTTATATTTGTAATAACCAACAATTGTATTAAAATGTTTTAAAAAAAGAATTACTTCAACTTCCTTTTTTAATATTTTTTATTTAACTTTCGTTTATCATTTTATTTTCATTTACTAACTTAAACATCAACACATTATTAGTGGTAAATTTGCATCTAATAATATGTTCATTCTTCATTGATATTAAATTCATTCTTCAACACACTTTAATATTTTAAAAGCTGGAAAATTTCACCTCATTAAAAATTAAACCTAAATATATTTGGTCCTATACTTTTTATGAGACGATATTGTGATTGTGGTCAATGGGTGCTTTCATTTTTTTGTGATGCATATCCAGCTTACGTTTGCTTTATAGAAAGGGGACCCACTTTTGACCAGCTGCCATGAAAAGATGAGTGGGTGGTGGTGTAAAAGTCGATAAATATGTAAAAAATTGTAATCAACAGGGGATTCATTTTCATTCATGGGGTTGTTATTCATTTCACCTTTGCTTTATAAAAGGGACCATTTTTCACCGACGGACTAAAAATATAAGTTAGTGGTGTAACGGATATAATATTAAAATGGGATTTTAACAGTGAATATAATTTTATTAAGGGTTTGTTCTATCCGAAAAACATTAAGTCGATCACTTATCTAAGTCAAATATGACTTCCTATATAATAAATCAATCTTAGCATTTATATTTGATTCGTAAAACATAAAACGTCACTAAATTAATGTAATTTTAATATATATTTTAAATAAATATTGCGATTAAAAGTATAATTTTATATATTACAAAAAGAAATTATATTTTTTATTATTAATACAAAATCATTTAAAAAATATATAATTTTAAAGAAATAACATAAAATCATGAAGAACTCATTATTGTATTAATCTACATCTCAACATTCAAACTCGTCCAAATCAATATTAAAATGTAGTAAATCAATGGATCAAATCAGACTCATTCTTAAATTTTATAATAATTTATATAGATTTATAAATAGTTTTGGATTTCTCTTACTTTTTTAGGCTAGACACTACTTATATTATTGTAATTATTGCAAGTTTGAGAAATTTTTCTCTGTTGTAGGATTACACACGAGTTTTTTATGGGTCAATTTCACAATGGAAGAAGAGTGTCTATTCGGCTAACTCGTTGGATTTATATATCCAATTACGTTAACTAATTACATACAAACATTACTATTTATAACAACTTTACCTAATTAAAAATAAATATAAAATGAACTAAAATTGTTACACTTAAAATATTCTTATATTCTGGGCCAAAAATATGGTGGTGGTTAATTTGGGAGGAGTTGGAAGAAGCATGGTTAAGGATATGGCGGGTAGGATAAGGGATTAGGATTGATAATGAAAGGCTAACAACATGGATTCTAGGCAGTCAAAATCAGAGACTCTTTGGCGACCAATAACTAAGTTTGGCACTGTGTCACCAAATACCCATTAGACCACACTTGTCGGTTATGATGCCGCCACTTCCATGCAATTGGAGGCAAAAGCAATAAAGAGATGATTATTTTTTTTAATCAAATAGGTGTAATTTTTTTTTATAAATATAGGAAACTCGTATCATGGAGCCATGACTTCTTTACTTGAAGTCGTGTCAACGTGACACGACTTCAGTGTAAAAAAATAAACTAAAGTTATGTTATATTAATGACTTCAATACAAAAAAATGAACTGAAGTTGTGTCAACGTGACATGACTTCTGTGTAAATTTTTTTATTACTGAAGTTGTGTCACGTTAGCACAACTTTTATTTTTTTGCATTGAAATGAAATTATATTAACATGACAAGATTTTAGTTCATTTTTTTATTTATTTTGCATTCGTTTAAAGTCGTGACATGATTTTTTTTTATTTGAAATCGTACCTACGTAACACTACTTGCTTATTTTCGTACAAAAAATTACACCTATTTAATAAAAAATGAAAAACAAATTTTTGCCGCAATTGGAAGCACACACACATGTGTGTCTTCACAATTTTATTCAAAAGAAAAAACCTAATTCATTTAGAATTCTATTCCTTCATAGAAATTTTTTAGCTAAGTCTTTTCGCTTTAAAGTTCCATGACGAATCAATTATACTAAACTTGAAGTTAATTTACAACACAAACATAACCTTTCCTTCTTCTTTCTCCCATATCTAGCATTGCGATACCCCTACAACTTTCGGTGATACTTGATTACTCTTTGAAACTTCGGCTTATAATGATGAACTACGCTATAAAACAACACTCAGAATCATATGAATAATTCCTTTATTCTTTAGTTCTATAGGACTATCGATCATTTGGTTTGGGTTCACAGCTTTGAACCAACTTTTCAATAAATGACGATAAAGGTTATAGATACCACAACTCTAACACACTTTATGTGAAAAGGTGTAACTTATATGTCTTTTGATCATGTCATTAAACTTTTCACAACCTAATTAATTAATTAGTTATTAGGAAAGTTCTTTTTTTTTTTTTTTGTGTGGAGGGGGTCCAACATTCAAAGTGTGAGATTATATACAACGCATGATTCCAGACTAATCTAAGGTTCACTTGAATTATTACCTCGATCACGTACATTTTATTTTTATAATGTAATAAATGACGCTCAATAACGGCATTAAAATGATGGAGGATTAAAGGAACTTTAATTTCCAAGTTATCATTGAATGCACAACATTATTACCTCACCATATGGCCTAACTTTTTATAACGGTTTCAATGGTTTGTTGTGAATAAAAAAAATATGGCTTTTTGATATGGGTACATGTTGATTTTAACTAGAGTCTCAAGGATTTGTTTTCAATAACAAGTATCAAAGAAAATAAACACTTGTAAAAAAATATTTGTGACTATCTATTTATATTTACATTGATAATGAAGTTTAAATTTACATTTACTTATGAGATATGAGCGTAATCTTTATTAACTAGATCGTTTTTTAAGTTTTATGTTTAATTTCATTTCTTTTACTTCTTTTTTTTTTCTTTTAAAAATCATTTTTTTAAAAATATGTTATGACAAACTAGTATTTAGTTTGTAGAATATTAGATATTGCTTCTTGTGCTTTATATTTTTTTAGCATTTTTTTTATCCTAAAGCAATTTGATATTTAGAATTTTAAATTAATTCATTTTTTCTCAAATATATCCTTAATTAACATCTCACTACTAGTTACATAGGCATCAAGGATTAATTTATTCAATAAAAGAGTTTTAGTCAAATACAATAATGTTTTACTTTTATTGAATATTTTTGTAATTTATGTCCTTTTAATAAACCTCTGGAACATCTAAAAACATGACAGAGATAGTGTTAAATTATTATTATTATTATTTTATGGTATATTAAATCTGATATTATATGATATTTTATGATATATTATCATATTTTTACTTTTATGGTATATTATCATATTTTTACTTAAATTGTCTGTGAAATTGACTAAACAAGAAACTATAATTTCTTAAACCCCATTGTTTGATTATACAAATCATTTACCTATGTTGCGTGGGTTAATTTTACCGTGCCTTATTAATTCATTACTTGTAAAGAAATTCAAACTTATATGATTAAATATTTTTATATCCCTCGTATTTAAACTTTATCTCCTACCTTCATAATGAGTTCTATCCTTGAGCGATCTATTATTCAAGTGTCAATCTTTAAATACTTTTATATCCCTCTTATTCTGTTATTCAAGTGCCAGTCTTTAAATACTTTTATATCTCTCTTATTTAAACTTTATCTCATACTTTGCAGAATGAGTTCTATCCTCTTTAAATACTTTTATATCCCTCTTATTTAAACTTTATCTCATACCGAGTTCTATCCTTGAGCGACCTGTTAGGTATCCAAGTGTCAGTCTAAGTCTCAGTAGAAATGACAAAGTGAGCAATATATAAGAAAGATTTATTGATTGGGTAGAAGGCTAACCCTAAGAGTGTGCCATTATGTATGCACTTAGATGTGCAACTATGTGTGCCACTGTGAGAGCTTTTGTGTGTGGAGAAGTGTGTGAGCAACCGCTTTGAAGAAAAGAGAGAGAGAGGTAATTCGTAGTTACTTCCTATAGTAACCTGTGTTGGTTGTTTTGAAGATCCAACGGTGAAACCTTGTCTGATCGAGCTACAATTTTTATTGAAGATTTCCCACTCATATTTCTTCAATTTGGACGGTATGATTGTTTATTTGTGAAGAGCTTTTGTCCGCAGGACGTTCATATTACCGTCAGTCTTGGTTGTTTCGAAAATCCAACGGTGAAATCTTCTCCAATTACTCTGAAGTTTTACAGGAGTTTTATCACTCACAGTTCGTTATTTTGGACGGTCGTATTTGAGATCGGAGCTGTATTTTGTTTTTAGAAAATTCGTGAACGTTGTCTATTTTTATAGTGACGAGATTAATTTCAATTTGTTGATATTTTTGGGCCATTGTTGGTGACCGTTTTGAGGATTAGGAAGAGTTGTATTGATATGCTTTGTGATTAATTTTGTGAGACTCATTGTACCTTTGTTTTGGTATTAGTGGGTTTTTTTTATCTCTATTGAGAGGTTTTTCCCAAGTTAATTATTGGTGTTGATTTATTCTTCTGTTTTCGACTGCATATTGGTTTTGCTTGGATTATTTGTTTCCATATTCCATATTGTTATGATAAAAGTAAATTTTATTGCTTCCGTTGCCAAACTCCCATCAGCTGGCATCAGAGTTTATCGGTTTTGAATGGCTCCAATTATAATATTTGGAAGGCCAAAATGGAAGATTGGCTTTATGTGAAAAAAATTTCAGTCATGAGAAGTCTTAAGGTCTTGGGTTGAAGATGATGTCATTCTCTTGTGTGGGTTTGACTCACTTCTCATTTCTTGTGAGATCTCTCGTGATTTTGTCCCTTCAAATTACCCAACTCACCCCTTCCAATAGACTATTTGAACAATGGTGTTCGATACATGTAATGATGACCATCACTTAAGTTTTGTTTGAGCAACAATTTGATACTTTAAGTATAATGTAAAAAAAATTAAAATAATAACTTAGTATAATTAATTCTCAAACAACTAAATTCTAACATGTTTTTTACTTGTGGATATAACATAAAGTGTTATTTCACTAAAATTCTAATATTTCAATATCAAGGAAATACTATTTTCAATCCAGAATATACAATATATTAAGAACATATATAAACTGAACTCTATAAAAAAGATATGTATTTTGTTAGTTCTCATTATCCTTACAATAACTTACGCACAAATAAAATGATATTCAACCTTAAAAATATGTTTCTAAAATAAAATGATAAAATCTTTAAAGATTTAACTTATACCATCTAACATTCTTTAAAGATTTAACTTATACCATCTAACATTTTTATTTGTTTAAATTACTACAACATTTTTAATTTTGAGTTGATTTAAAAGATGGAGGTAAAAACTTTCATATGAAATAAAAAGAGAAAACAATAATAATTTTTTCTAGGGGCACCTTAATAATGAAAATAAATAAATTTCATCTTAAATCTAGGAATTTATAAAAATTTGAAAGTTAATAACATATGTCGCAACCGGATCACGACAGGGTGATCAAAAATTTTATTTTAAAAGAAAAATATTTAAATTGATATTTAGAGTCGTCACTATAGCTTTTTATGAGGAAATTATAAAAAAATCAAAAATAAAAATGTCTACGAATCGAATTTAAGATTCGGAGTCGATTACGTGTGGGGGAGGTGTCAACACCCATCCTAAGATGGTAGCTTTAATTAAATAAATAGAAATAAGTGTAGTCTTAAAAAATATTATTTTTTTCTAAAAATAATAATTACAACAAATAAGAATAAATATATATTTACAAAAAATACAGACTAAAAATTGAACAATAAGCAAACAAAATAATAACAAAGACAAAATTTTATTTTTTATTTTTTTTGAACCCGACAAGGATTGACCTTCTCCTACGTACTTCTAAAGGAAAATCAAGAATAACGTAGTTCTAACTTTTAACATTTTTATGGTGTTTGATATTTTTTTTTTTTTGAAATATATTTTTGTTAAAACTGTTTTTATTTTGGGGAGAAACCCTATTGGGGGAAGAGCTTGGCAGTGCAGTGGTGGGGAGGACCGCGACGGTTGCGCTTTGGTGGTGAGGGTGGCTTGAGGCTATAAGATGGCGTGAAGCGCGGAGTTATTTGGAAGGCGCCAGCGCTGCGGAAGTTCGCCGGCAAGCGGTGGTGCACAACAACAAGGAGGTCATTGGGATGATGTCGCGGTAACCACGGACAGCGTAACCTTTCTCTTTCCCTGCCATTGATTTTTTCGGGTTTCTCTAATTATGATTATTATTTCTAGTTGTGGTTTCTCTAATTATGATTATTATTTCTAGTTGTGGTTTATAGGGCCTTTTTTATTTGGTTTTAGATTTTTGCGATTTATGATATCCTATGAACTTGGGGTTTTCTGTTTTGTAGATGTGTTTTGGATGCTGGGTATATTTTTGGATTCGTACTAGGCATTTCCTAACTTGTTGGATTTTTTGTTTAAAGGTTTGGTGTTCTAATGTTGATTAAATATTATGGAATTGGTTAAGTTTTGTTTTTGAACTTTGCGTTATTTGGTTTTATCTGATTTAGGGTGATTCTAGAATTGTCAATTTCAATTTTTCAATAATTTCTGGGTGGAACTTTAGAAACCACATTTGTTTTATTCAATTTTGCTTTTGGTTTTAACTAGGTATAAATTTTTGGAAGATTTAAGCATTGGCTTTTGATATTGACTATATTTTGGTTTATAAGTTGATTGTTGGGAATTTTGAACTGCTATTTTTGTTTGAAAAATTGTAATTAGTTTTCGTTGTGAATGATTTAGGGTTAAAAATGGTTGTTTTTTTTGAAAGGCTGATTAGTGTTCTTTTGAGTGAATCTGACTATTTTTTTAGTTCTAATAAAGCAAGAGAAATTTAATAGAAATCTTAGCATTGCAACTTAGCAGGTATAATTATACTCATAATTTCTAACTCTATTTTTAATAAGGTATATACAAAAATTAACATGATATCATAATTAGTGTAGAGCAAATATAACCATGGATCAGACACATGCACAACAATAACAAGGATCTGACTTCTTCTTGATATTGACTCTTCCAATCATTATACAAGAGTTGTGTAACTTTGTATTAGACTATTAGATTTTTTTTTTACTGAATAATAATTTTCAGGAATTTCTAAGTATCTCTATGTATTATCTGTATGTATTATATGTATCTCTCCATTTCTGTATCTTCTCTCCTTAAAATAAAATCAGTTCTGTTAATCCATTCATCTCCTCCATAACACTCTCAATATTCTTAATTAAGAATCAATTATTCTAATAAGAACTCCTTTGTATTAACTCCTTTAAATTGAACATGAAATAATAAAGTAGATAGAAATAAAATAGAGGAACATGAAGAGGAGGAATAGGTGAATGTATGAGGGTTAAATATCAAAAACATGACACTTAAATGTGATAAGTATGAGGAGCACTTAAATGTGATAAGTATGAGGAGATAAAAAGCTAAAAAAAAATGTATTTGCAATTCTTAATGTCAAAAGCATGACACTTAAATGTGATAAATGAATGTGAGGGTAAATGTGATAAATGAATTGTGAGGAGGCAAAAAGAATTAAAATGACACTAAAGCTATAGGGAATTAAAATGACATCAAAGTTATGTAGGAACATGAATGGGCAGTAAAGGTTTGGAAGTAACAGTAACTTTATTTTTTATTTTTGACAACTTGAATTGGACTTCAGAATTTTTTTTTTACATACTGTATCAAAACTATTTTTTTTAATGAACCTCCCTATTCAATTTATTTTAAGACAGACCCAACACATTTTTTTGCTTGTTTTATCATTTTTTTTTATAAATTTCATTTTATCTTATCAAACTTTATTTATAAAATTAAAGTTCTTTTCATTATTTATTCTAAATGGCAAAGAAACTAAATAACACATGTTAAAAATTTTTATTTTCTTATTTTTATTCTTTTATTTTATCTTTTTTCTTTTTTTATTGTTAAAAATAATTATTTTAAATTTATTTATAAAGTAATTATTATTATTATTATTATTATTATTGGTGGTGGTGGTGGTGGTCAGAAAAAATAATTAATTGTAAATTAAAAATAATTTATAGACAAATTAAGAACCATATTTTAAGAAAATAATGTTGATATTATCATCATTACTATTAATGTATTACTATTAAATTCTTAGAAAAACAAAAATATAAATTAATGCCATGTAAAATTACTAAAGTTTCTATAATTTACCAACAATTTAAGATAAATAATGTCTGATATTTTATGAAAAAAAAATACTATCATAATTTTTTTATATTTTGAGACATTTTCTGATACGAGGAACTTTAAAAAATCCAATTAAAATTTTATGAGAAACTTATTTCTTCCAAAATTTTATAATAAAAAAATTTCACAAAATATAAAAAAAAAATCTGGTAAATAAAAAAATTAAATACAAACATTAAACATTTAT